>PJUC01000076.1_pt1 | contig 88263 bp, 78 predicted proteins | sample 1512161 | NCBI WGS metagenome assembly PJUC01 (sample SAMN08177676, study PRJNA422409) | Soil metagenome, whole genome shotgun sequencing project. | isolation source: Soil enriched on filter paper | place: USA: Madison | collected 2015-01-15 | reverse complement strand
TCATCCTGAGCCAGGATCAAACTCTCCATTGTAGAATGAAGTGTAAGACCGTGACTATTCATAAAAATAGAAACGTCTTGTTTTTTGTATCTCTGTCCTGCTCCCGGAAATCTGAAATTGATCGATCTGTAGATCGTCTTAATTTTCAGCTTTCGTCTTCCGACTACTCGCTGCGTTACATGATCATAAAATCTTAAAGAACTCTCCGCCTCCGCTCGCGCTTCGGCCTCTGTATGTTTTTCGGTGTGCACTGCAGCACCTTGAACTGTCATTTCTGTGGGCTGCCAGCGTCGCGCCGGCTGCCGTTCCCCGTGGTTGGGACTGCAAAGGTAGAAGGTTTTTTCGGTTCCGCAAAATTTATTTTAAAATAATTTCGAGGGGACTTTTTTCCGTGTAACATGTACCCTTTGGGCGGACCCTCGGAACATGTACTGCTACCCTTATTTCAGTGGCCGTTCGGCCGTCCCTCCCTTGCGGAGTGGTGCAAAGATAGGGACTTTACATCCATATTTCCAAGGCATGCTGGCAACATTTTTTACGGTTTCCCTGTAAAGCGCTGTGGCAATGGTGGATAAATTTGTGCCACGGGTGGCTTGGGATGGGCATTTGGCGCGGAAATATAGGTTAAGATGGGCTGCAGAAAGAGCGATCTGGAACAGGGTTGATCCCATTTATCTATGTTGGACCACTGATTAGTTAACCTATTCTGCTTGGAAACCCACTTGGTCCGTGTTTAAAACAGGATGAAAGTAGGGAAAAAGCATGGAAATGGATGTTGACCATAGGAAAAAGATACTTTAGCATTACTTTCACCATGGTTTTGCATCGAAGACAATTTGGGGCGGCCTCCGCATCATTGTGGGGTTCTGCGTCATTGCGAGGTCTCTGCGTCATTGCGAGGAACGAAGCAATCTTCCCGCATGTCCAAAGATTGCTTCGTCGTACCTCCTCGCAATGACGTAGGGGGGTGCCTCCTCGCAATGACGTGACTTTACCTACTTGCGATAACGGGAGATCGGACCATAGCTGTTAAATAATCTTAAACCTTCGCACCGCTACTTCCATAAAGCAAAGGTTTTACTTAGTTTTATAATAACTGATTTTTATTAATTATAACTAGCCTATATTATATAACACCAGCCTTTATTATTTACACCCAACCAATATAATGAAACAGGAAAACACCAACCCACCACTTACGGAAGCCAACCATTCCCGGCGCATTCCAAAAAAACCCATATTATTCTGGTTCCTATTCCTATTCATACTATCCTTTATCATCACTTACAACAATTCCACATTTCCATTCTTACAATGGGTCAATAAAATATTCCTTCAACTATTCACCTGGTTGATGCGTTTTGACTGGATAAAATCCATATTCCATGATGCAGGAAATATAGAATTAATTGGCAGAGGATCGGGCGATCACCTCTATTTCTGGTTCATTATAGGGTTCGTGTTTTTACTGAGTCTTCTAGGAACGGTTATCTATTGGATAATCCCCAGAAAAAACCGATCCAACCAAGAGACAAGATTAGCCAAGGCAAATAGCCTATTACATACCATGATCCGATATTATGTGGGCCTCATGCTCATCAATTATGGACTGATCAAACTATTCAAAACCCAATTCCCCTTTCCAAGTATCCTCACCCTGAACACGAAATTAGGCGATCTGTCCCCAATGGGACTAACCTGGGCATTCTTCGGATACTCCTACAGCTACAATATTTTTGTTGGGATCGTAGAGATCATGGCCATCCTCCTATTATTCCGAAGAACGGCAACCTTAGGTGCCTTGATCAGCTTTGCGGCTTCCGTCAATATCATGATGATCAACTACAGCTATGATGTGAGTGTGAAAATACTTTCCACGGCTTTGGTCCTGCTCACCTTCTATCTTCTGCTGCCTCAATTTAAAAATTTCTACGATTTTTTGGTTCTCCAAAAAAAATCGCAATTGAGCCCCAGTCCCAGCCTATTCACCTATATTAAAAGCAAAAAAATTAGAACAGCCTTACAAGTGCTCAAATACCTCCTTATTGTAGGGACCATATCCATGAATGTATACACCATCAATAAAACCAAAAAAAATTATGAGAACATATTTGATGAAAACACTCCGTTATATGGCTACTACCACATCGACAATGACCAAGCCGCCATACGAGAAAGCATGAACATGCCTAGCTATTGGGAAGCCTTCATCTTTATGAGCGATCAATATTTCATGATCAAATACGAGAATGGAAAATCAGAACAATATGAGAAAATACTGGATACCAAGGAACAGCTGCTCAAAATCATCTCTAAATCCGGAGAAAAGGGATTTGACTTCAAGTACAGTATTGCACCCAATGGCGACCTCCTGCTATCGGAGCAATCAGGCAAATCTAAAGGAACGATTCGCCTGACCGCTATGCCTGCGGAGAAAAGCACGCTGAAAGCCCATCATACCCAATGGATCAGAAAGCATTAATGCCAGTGATATCCTGACCGGTAATCAACAGGTGCACATCATGCGTCCCTTCGTAGGTAATCACGGATTCCAGGTTCATCATGTGCCGCATGATTGGGAAATCACCCACAATACCCATTGCGCCGAGGATCTGCCTAGCTTCGCGTGCCACCTGTAAAGCCATGTGTACATTGTTCCTTTTGGCCATGGAGATCTGCGCCGGCGTAGCCCGGTTTTCAGATTTCAACTGCCCCAATCGCCAGGAAAGCAATTGTGCTTTGGTAATCTCCGTTGCCATTTCGGCCAGTTTCTTTTGCTGGAGCTGAAAAGAAGCAATGGGTTTTCCGAACTGCTCCCTTTCCTTGGCATAGCGAAGGGCCGTTTCATAACAGTCGACCGCAGCACCAATAGCGCCCCAAGAAATACCATATCGAGCAGAATTCAGGCAGGACAGCGGCCCCTTCATGCTACTGACCTCCGGAAGGAGGTTCTCCTGCGGAATGAATACCTGATCAAAAACCAGCTCTCCAGTCCTAGAAGCCCGCAGGGACCATTTATGTAAGGTCTCCGGCGTACTGAACCCTTCCATTCCGCGCTCCACAATCACTCCTCGCACCTTCTGCTCCTCATCCCGAGCCCAGACAACCGCCAGATCGCAAACCGGCGAATTGGTGATCCACATCTTGGAACCCGAAAGCCTATAGCCTTCGCCATCTTTAGTCAGCCTGGTTTCCATCCCGGCAGGATCGGAACCGTGGTTAGGTTCTGTCAGCCCAAAGGACCCGATCCATTCGCCTGTGGCCAATTTGGGCAGGAATTTCCTTTTCTGTTCTTCCGAACCGAAGGTATAGATGGGAAACATCACTAAAGAAGACTGTACGGAAGCAGCCGAACGGATGGCCGAATCGCCGAATTCCAGTTCCTGCATGATCAGGCCATAAGAAATCTGGTCGAGGCCGGCACCGCCGTATTCTTCCGGGATAAAAGGCCCCAATGCACCCAGGGCTCCTAATTTTTTCATTAAGTCAGGGACTTCTTGATGGTCTTGGGCGTATTGATCGATAACAGGTAGGATTTCTGATTTCACAAATCCCCGTATACTATCGCGGATCAGCTGTTGCTCCGGACTGAGCAATTCGTGGAGAAGGTAGTAGTCCATATTGGTTTATATTTTAACATCCTAATGTAAGAAATATATTCCTTAGAAAATATGATGTAGCAATAAATATTCAGATTCAACTATGAAATAACAAAATATATTCTTTATATTTATATAAATTTCGAATAATATAAACCATATTATGACATCAAAAGAATTAAAAGCGTTAGGCTTAGCCGATGAGAATTTAGGAACATCCACCGGAAGCAAGTGGTTTTCAAAGGGTGAAACCATTAGTTCCTATTCTCCTACCAACGGAAAACTGATTGGTAAAGTACAAAGCACAACCAAAAAAGAATACGATAAAGTAATACAAGAGGCGGAGAAAGCCAAACTGATCTGGCGTGATATCCCTGCACCCAAGCGTGGGGAGATGGTTCGTCAATTGGGCGAAAAACTTCGCGAATTAAAACCTGTACTGGGCAAATTGGTATCCTACGAAATGGGGAAATCCTACCAGGAAGGTTTGGGTGAGGTGCAGGAGATGATCGACATCTGCGATTTTGCCGTTGGACTATCCAGACAGCTCTATGGAAATACGATTCATTCTGAGCGACCAGGTCATCGGATGTACGACCAATACCATCCCTTGGGCATTGTAGGTATAATTTCGGCCTTCAACTTCCCGGTAGCGGTATGGTCTTGGAATGCGGCATTGGCTTTGGTCTGTGGCGATGTGATCGTATGGAAAGGAAGTGAAAAAACACCTTTATGCGCATTGGCCTGCCAAAAGATCCTGGCAGCCATCCTGAAGGAGAACAAAATGCCGGAAGGAATATCTTCTGTCATCACTGGAGGAGCTGAAGTAGGGCAATGGCTTTCGGAAGACGAAAGAATCCCCTTGATCTCGGCTACAGGTTCCACCCGCATGGGTAAAATCGTTGCGACAACCGTAGCACAACGTCTGGGCAGGTCGTTATTGGAATTGGGCGGGAACAATGCAATTATCGTTTCTCCGAGTGCCGATCTTAAAATGACCATCATCGGGGCGGTATTCGGTGCTGTTGGAACAGCGGGACAACGTTGTACCAGCACCCGTCGACTGATCATTCATGAAAGCATCTATGATAAGGTAAAGAAATCCTTGGTAGATGCCTACAAACAGATCAAGATCGGCGATCCATTGGATAGCAATAACCATATGGGGCCATTGATCGATACGGATGCTGTAAACATGTACCTATCTGCCGTGGAAAAAATCAAAGCGGAGGGCGGTAAATTGTTGACCAAGGCAGAAGTATTGAAAGGTAAAGGTTATGAAAGCGGCTGTTATGTAACCCCGGTGATTGCCGAGGTGAAGAACAATTATGAGATCGTGCAGCATGAGACCTTCGCTCCTATCCTATATCTGATTAAATACACGGGCGAAGTGGATCAGGCGATCGCCATCCAGAACGATGTAAAACAAGGTTTGTCTTCAGCCATCATGACCAATAGCCTGCGGGAAGCAGAAATGTTCCTGAGCCAGAACGGTTCTGATTGTGGGATCGCCAATGTGAACATTGGAACTTCCGGGGCGGAGATCGGCGGTGCCTTCGGTGGCGAGAAAGAAACAGGTGGTGGTCGCGAGTCCGGCTCCGATGCTTGGAAAGTTTACATGCGCAGACAGACCAACACCATTAATTATACAACCAATTTACCTTTAGCACAAGGTATCAAATTTGATTTATAAAATTGATTATGAGAGAAACACATCAACGATTAGCAAAGCATATTTTGGCCGATGGCCTACCAGTGGTCATCGATCTGGAAAAATCACACGGTTCCTATATTGTAGACGTGGATGGCAAAGAATACCTGGATATGTTCAGTATGTTCGCATCATCGCCAGTGGGCTATAACCATCCCCATATTTTGGCGCATGCGGAACAATTAAAAGATGCATCCATCAATAAACTGGCCCTTTCGGATATCTACCCAAGGGAATATGCGGATTTTGTGGACACGTTCGAACGCGTGGGGATCCCACAGGAATTGAGTTACTGTTTTTTTATTGACGGTGGTGGTTTGGCCGTGGAAAATGCCCTGAAGGCTGCATTCGACTGGAAGACGCGGTTGAATATAAGCAAGGGTATTCAAGTGGAAGCCAGTCAGGTTATCCATTTCAAGCAGGCTTTCCATGGAAGAACGGGCTATACCCTTTCTTTGACGAATACAAAAGACCCGAGGAAATACATGTATTTCCCAAAATTTGATTGGCCAAGGATCAGTAATCCGAAGCTTTCTTTCCCATTGACGGAGGAATCGATCAATGAAACTATTGAATTGGAGAAAAAAGCCATCGAAGAAATTGAATTGGCGATCAAGAATAATCCGAATGATATTGCCTGTCTGATCTTGGAGCCAATCCAGGCGGAAGGTGGTGATAACCATTTCCGGAAAGAGTTCTTCCAGGAATTGCGCAGGATCTGTGATGAGCATGATATCATCCTGATTTTGGATGAGGTGCAGACGGGTATTGCGATGACAGGGAAAATGTGGTGTTACCAACATTATGGGATTACGCCGGATGTGATCTCTTTTGGAAAGAAGACCCAGGTTTGTGGGATTTTAGCCAATCGGGAGAAATTTGATCGTGTAGAGCACCATGTATTTAAGGAGTCAAGTCGGATCAATTCTACCTTTGGCGGGAATTTAGTGGATATGGTGAGGTTTAGGTTGATCTTGGAGATTATTGAAAAGGAGAATTTGGTAGAGAAAGCGGCGACTTTAGGGGAGTACCTGCAGGGCAGGTTATCGGATCTTGCGGAGAAACACGAGGAGATCACGAATGTGCGAGGGAAAGGATTGTTGTGTGCTTTTGACCTGCCATCGGTGGAGTTCCGGGATAAGTTTGTGGAAGAAGCGATGAAGGAGCAGATGTTGATTTTGGGATGTGGGGAGGTGAGTATCCGCTTCAGACCGCATTTAACGGCTACTAAGGAGGATTTGGATAAGGCCTTGGAGATTGTGGATAGGATTGTGGATAGGGTGGAGATTGGGGCTGTAGCGAAGGCGGATATTTCTTCATAGGCATTGGTGTAGACTTATCGTCATTGCGAGGCACGTTATTACACTTTCTCGTCATTGCGAGGTACGAAGCAATCTTTACTGCGTCATTGCGAGGCACGAAGCAATCTTTAGGGATGACATGGCGAAAGATTGCTTCGTCGTGCCTCCTCGCAATGACGCGTGGCCTGCTCGCAATGACGTATTTTCCCACCTCTTTTCATCCGTCCCTATAACCGTTTTTTTGTACCTTTGTAGATTATGTCGGATATTATTCAGTTGCTCCCCGATTCAGTGGCCAATCAGATTGCAGCAGGTGAGGTTGTACAGCGACCGGCCTCAGCGATTAAGGAATTGATGGAGAATGCGATAGATGCGGGAGCTGATCATATAAAACTTATTATTAAAGATGCCGGAAAGACCCTGATCCAAGTCATAGACAATGGCTGTGGGATGAGTGTTACGGATGCCCGATTATGTTTTGAAAGGCATGCTACCTCCAAGATCCGGAAAGCGGAGGATCTATTTGCGATCCGTACGATGGGTTTCCGTGGGGAAGCCATGGCCTCCATTGCCGCCATTGCCCACGTGGAACTTCGAACCAAACGAGTTGAGGATGAGTTGGGAACCGTTATTGAGATCGAAGGATCGGAGGTGATCCAACAATATCCCGACCAGGTCAGCAATGGTACCAGCATACAGGTGAAAAACCTGTTCTACAATATTCCGGCTCGCCGGAATTTCCTCAAGAGCAATGCGGTGGAACTACGGCACATCATCGATGAATTCCAACGAATTGCCTTAGCCCATCCCGGGATCTTCTTTTCCTTCCACAACGAAGGGAACGAACTCTTCCATCTACCCAAAGAATCCTTAAAACAACGAATTGTACACCTCTTTGGAAACAATTATAACCAAAGACTTGTTCCTGTAGAAGAAACGACGAGCATCCTGAACATCAAAGGATTTATCGGGAAGCCGGAGTTTGCGAAAAAGACCAGAGGAGAGCAATTTTTCTTTGTGAACAACCGTTTTATCAAAGATCCGTATTTGAACCATGCGGTGATGAATGCCTATGAAGAGATTCTTCCGGCAGACACCTACCCGCTGTATGTACTGTTCATTGACATCGACCCATCGAAGATCGATATCAACGTACATCCTACAAAAACAGAGATCAAATACGAGGATGACAAGGCGATCTATGCGATTTTACGTTCGGCCGTGAAACGAAGTTTGGGTAGGTTCAACATTGCACCATCGTTGGACTTTGAGCAGGAGACCGGATTTGACTCCCTGATCACGCCAAAGCCCTTGGAGGAAATCCAAGTGCCTACAATCAACTTCAATCCCAACTTCAATCCATTTGATGATGGGATGCCAAAGTCGAATCGTAGCTACAGTTATCCTGAACGATTGGAAAAAAAGAACAGTATTCCACAAAATTGGGATACTTTGTATCAGATTACAGAGACCGAGGAAGCAGAGCAATTGACCTTGCACCCTGCAGAGAGCAGTTCGGAGTCGGCGATCATACAACCGTCGGACCAACCGAAGAAACAGTTCTTTCAAATTCATAACCGATATATTGTTTCGCAGATCCATTCGGGATTTATGCTGATCGACCAACAGGCTGCACATGAGCGGATCCTGTTTGAACAGTTCCAGCAACAATTGCAGCAGAACCAAGGGGTAAGTCAACAAAGCCTTTTTCCACAGACCATCGATCTGGCAGCGGCGGATTTTGCCCTGGTACAGGACATCCTACCGGAGATCACCGCATTGGGATTCCAGTTAAGGCCTTTTGGGAAGACGACCTATATCGTGGATGGCATCCCTGCAGATCTGGAAAAAATCAATGAAGGGCAGATCATCGAACGGCTGTTGGAGGATTTCAAAAACCAGAGCGACCTGAAATTGAGCAAAAGGGAAAAACTGGCCAAGAGTTTGGCCAAGAATGCCTCGATCAAGCAGGGCGCAAAATTGGACAATGAGGAAATGGCGGATCTGATCGACCGTTTATTTGCCTGCGAATCGCCGAACATATCCCTATCGGGGAAACCGGTTATTATTACGATCACATTACAAGAATTAGCCGAACGCTTTGGCAAAGGCCTATAATATAACTTTATGAATAATCTTTTTGGCAATCTACCCGTAGTAACAAAGAACCTACTGATCATCAATGTGCTGGTCTTCCTGGCTTCGCTGCTACTCCCATCCATGTATGGTCTATTCGGGATCTTCTATCCCGATTCTCCAGCGTTTAAGGTGTGGCAGATCATCACCTACATGTTTATGCATAGCAATAGCGGGATTGCGCATATATTCTTTAATATGTTCGCCTTGGTGATGTTCGGGGCCACTATCGAACGAGTTTTGGGTTCCAAAAGATATCTGAACTTCTATTTAATCTGTGGATTGGGGGCATTGGTCCTACAATATGGGGTACAGGCTTATGAGGTATACCAGATAACGGGATCAATCCGGCCTTTGCATGAATTGAGTGAGGCTGCACTTTCCCAAGTTTCTGGCGAGAACCTCACTTCGCTACAAAACATCTATTCTACTCCGATGGTAGGAGCATCCGGCGCGATTTACGGCTTGTTATTGGCTTTCGGATTCCTGTTCCCGAATGCCGAACTGATGTTGATATTTTTCCCAATCCCTGTGAAAGCGAAGTATTTCATTCCGGGATTGATTCTGATTGAAATATATTTAGGATTTTCACATGGAGGATCATCCATTGCGCATTTGGCCCATGTGGGTGGTGCTTTATTTGGATATATCCTTTTGAAAGCATGGAACATCCGAAGACCGAATATGTATTAAAATAACGATGAGAAAAGAGAATGGATTAAAGGATTTTTTTAGAACGACCTATAAGACAGGGTCGCCTATCCCCTATTTCATTTCCATTCAGGCGGCTATCTTTATCATTATCCACTTATGCGATCTGTTGGTAGAGATCAATGTGATCAATTATCCATTGTATGATAAGGCGGTCAGCAATTTGGGGCTTCCCATGGATTTCTCCCAGTTTCTAAAACAACCTTGGTCATTAGTCACCTATCCATTCCTTTATACTGGATTATTCAATATTGTATTTGATTGTTTATGGCTCTATTGGATGGGTAATATCTTTATGAGCTTCTTGAACAAACGGCAGTTCTTGACCCTATACCTAAGCAGCTTCCTTGTAGGAGGATTATTATTCCTTGCGCTTGGACAGATCGACTTCTTAACCAAAGGCGCACAATCTTATCTATTTACCAGTTCCCTGGGTTTGGCCGCGCTGGTGGCGAGCTTAACAGTATTGGTCCCTAAAATGGAATTGAGGCTCTTTATCTTTGGTCGGGTCAAGTTCGTCACGCTGGCTGTTATCTTCCTCAGTTTAGAGTTCTTGTTCTACATCTTCGCGAATAGGGCTGGAGCGATCGTCTACCTGTTGAGCATTGCTTGGGGGGTATTGTTCATGAAACAGCTGCAGGAAGGAAACGATTGGAGCAAGATGTTCAAACCTCGTCCAAAGAATAACCTACGCATCGTACATACCGAAACAAAAACGCTTACCTATAAAAGCTATAAGGCAGACCTTCCTAACCAGGACGTAATTGATGAAATTTTGGATAAAATTTCACAAAGTGGCTATGAAAGTCTATCTTCACGGGAAAAAGAAATCCTGTTTAAAGCAAGTAGAGAAGAGCAAGACTAATGTTGATCAATAAGAAGAATTTAGGTTTTTTCAGTAAAACCATTATGATTGCCAACCTGATCGCTATCGGGGCTCTCCTATTGTGTTATTCGGCATCCTTTATCAATCCGAAATCTTTTTGGGCAATTGCCTTTCTCGGATTGGGTTATCTTCCCATCCTATTGATCAATATCGGCTTTGTATTTTATTGGATTTTAAGAAAAGCGAAGTATTCCCTGTTTTCCTTGATCGCGATCCTATTGGGATGGAACCTGATGACCAAACATGTGGCCTTTAATTCCGTGGTTGAAAATAAGCCAGATTCTTCCCTTCGGGTCATGACCTATAATGTGCATATGCTCCAGCCTTTGGAGAAAACGGATGTTTCGGCCAAGGACCAATTCGTAGACATCATCCAGGAAGCCAATCCTGATGTGCTCTGTGTACAGGAATTCAGCAGTACCATCCGGGGGAAAAAGAAATTCACGGAAACCGTACAGAAAAAGAACAACTTTGAGAACTTCTATTTTGCGCCATCGGAACAAAATGATTACAGCGCCTATGGACAGGCCATTTTCTCCAAATATCCGATCATCAATTCCGGATTGATCAAGAAGAATGAATATGGCATTAACCGGGTGATCTATGTGGATATCGTGAAGAACCTGGATACCATCCGTGTCTATAATGTTCACTTGCGGTCTTTCGGACTTCAGAGCGAGGATAAGGAATTTATTCAAAATCCGAGCAGCACGGGTAATGAGGAGCAGAAGACGAAACAGGTTGGACGGAAGTTGAAATGGGCTTTCGAGCAGCGGAGCAATCAGGCGGAATCCTTGGCAGAACATATGCAGGAAACGCATTACCCGAAGATCGTGATGGGCGATTTCAATGATACCCCGATGTCCTACAGTGTGAACCTGATCGGCAAGAACATGAAGAATGCTTTCCAGGAAAAAGGGAATGGCTGGGGCGTGACCCATTTTGAAATGCTACCTATCTTACAGATCGATTATATTTTTGCAGATAAGCGCTTTTCGGTAAGCAATTACCAGGTTCTGAAAAAGAAATTATCGGACCATTATCCAGTATTTGCAGACCTCAGCCTACAACAGGTTAATTAAGAAAGGATTAGTTAATTTGGGTTAGCGCCATCTCGATAAAGCTATCGTATCGATTTTTCACTTTAAAATACGCTTCCCGACCAAAATAATACCTTCCCAATAGGGCTTCGATATCACTTTGGATGAGATCATGGAGATCATTCTGTTTGGCCGATGACAAACGCAGGCCTTTCTGTGCTAAGAAACGGATGAAACTGTTATATTCCGAGGCAGGCAGGGTATACCCTTGTAGAAAATTCTCAATGGAATAGGCCGGTAGTTTTCTTGTGAAACGGCTGTAAACAAACTGCTCGATCAGGGAGGATTTGACCAGCTCCTGATACAATAAGCTCACTTCATTGGAATCGATAGGCACTTTGATATCCGGCATGATCCCACCACCACTGTAAAGTTTCTTACCCAAACCCGTTTGATATGGCTTAGCGTGGGCATAAGTGGTATCTAAGGACCATAGGCCATGGTACATGGACGGATAATCCTTCATGTTGGACCAGTTCGGAGAATACTTTCGTTGTATACTTCTTCCCAGAGGCGTATAATACCGGGCGATACTGAGATTGATGGTCGATCCATCGGAGAAATCAAATAGCTCTTGTACGGTTGCTTTTCCGAAAGTCCTTCTACCGATCAGAATACCGCGATCCCAATCCTGTACAGCACCCGCGACGACTTCCGAAGCAGAAGCGGTGCGCTCATTGACCAACACGACCAATTTACCCTGGGCGTAAGTTCCATTGGCTTCCGATAAAAAATCTCGCCTGGCTTCATGCGCTCCTTCGGTAAAAACCACCAAACGCTGATCGGCAAAAAATTCACTGGCCAATTTGATGGCGATGTGGAAATAACCACCTCCATTGTCCCTTAGATCCAGAATCAGGTTCTTCGCCCCTTGTTTTTTCAGTTCTACAATCGCTTCTTTAAATTCATCGGCAGTTTTCAACCCAAACCTTCGGATGCGGATAAAACCAACCGTAGGTTTCAGCATATAGGCCACATCCAGGGAACTCACATTGATCTGATCCCTTACGGCTTTTAATGGCAACGGTAATTGTACAGAATCCCGCTCCACATGCATCTCCACCACCGAGCCACGCTTCCCGCGCATCAGTTTTTCAACTTCCTCCTTGGAAATGGTGTTTCCGGAGATTTTCCGCTCGCCGATCTTGAGGATTTTATCCCCGATTTTAAAGCCACCTTTATCCGCAGGACCATTCGTGATCAAACCCACGACGATCAAAGTATCGTTGAGGTTGAAATATTCCATCCCAATTCCTTCAAAAGTACCCTCGAGCACTTCGGTCTGGGTCCTGGATTCCACAGGCAATAAAAAGGCAGAATAAGGATCCAAGTGGGAAATAATATGGTTGATGGCACCATTCTGGACGGAATCCATGTTGATGCTATCCACATAGCGGCTGGAAATCAGGTCGACAACTTGTTGGATTTTATAGGAATTATCAGACAGACCAATGGGCACCAAGGAACCTCCGGTATTGAATCCCGTTTGGTCAGAATAGTTCTGTCCGAGGATTAATCCCAGCAAGAGGGTTGCCGCATAGGTTGCTGCCACGAAAATATTCCTTTTTCTTCCTTTCTGCATTGTTGATTTGGTGGGCAAAAATACTGAATAACAAATTGTTTAAAAGAATTTTAAAACAAATATTTACCAACAATTCCCAGTCCAAAATAAGCTGTAACCAATTATAATTCCGCAATTTTCAATATTTTTACATTGATATGCATGAATTGGAACCCTATTACCACTGGCGCGACTATTATATAGCCTCAGAAGACGAAAGAAGCCCCTTTTTTGGTACGATTTACAATGAATTCGAATTTGATAAAAAAGTGTATAACTTTTTGCTTCATCCTCAATGGGATCATTTTGGTTCATTGACGCTGTACCTGAAGGTGCTCTATGTGGATTATGAACGCGGGTATACCATCATCGAGTTTATCGGTGAATGGAATGATGCCATCTACAACGACATCATGATCCTAAAAAGAGAGCTTATCGACCTGATGATCGATGAAGGGATCAACAAATTCATTTTGGTTGGGGAGAATGTACTGAACTTCCACGCCTCGGATGATTCCTATTATGAGGAGTGGTTTCAGGATGTGGAGGATGGATGGATCGTGGGATTGAACTTCCGGGAGCATGTGATCAAGGAATTTCAGGACAACCAGATCGATTATTACATCAATTTCGGGGAATACCTGAACAATTTCCCTTGGCGGACCCTCAAACCAAAACAATTGTTCCACCATATTGAGGAACATATTCAACGTCGGTTGAATTAATTTTGCTTAAATTTGCCTTTATAAAAACATTTGTAATTATGTCATTCAGAATAGAAAAAGACACCATGGGTGAGGTGCAAGTACCAGCAGACAAATACTGGGGAGCCCAAACCGAAAGATCTCGTAACAACTTCAAAATTGGACCGGCAGCATCTATGCCGAAAGAAATCGTGGATGGATTTGCTTATTTGAAAAAAGCAGCAGCATATGCCAACCATGAATTAGGTGTATTACCTGTTGAAAAGCGTGACGCTATCGCTGCCGTATGTGATGAAATCCTTGCTGGAAAATTGGACGATCAATTTCCGTTGGTAATTTGGCAGACAGGATCAGGTACGCAATCGAACATGAATGTGAATGAGGTTGTCGCTAACCGTGCCCAAGTATTGGCTGGTGGTAAGATTGGTGAAGGTGAGCCTGTTCTTAAAGCAAATGATGATGTAAATAAATCGCAGTCTTCCAACGATACCTTTCCTACCGGAATGCATATTGCAGCTTACAAAGCCGTGGTTGATATTACCATCCCTGGTGTAGAAAAGCTACGCGATACCTTGAAAAGGAAATCTGAAGAGTTCATGAATGTGGTAAAGATCGGTCGTACGCACTTGATGGATGCCACTCCATTGACATTAGGACAGGAATTATCGGGTTATGTAGCGCAATTGAACTATGGTTTGAAAGCGTTGAAAAACACCTTAGCACACTTAGGTGAGCTTGCTCTTGGTGGAACTGCTGTAGGTACTGGATTGAACACACCTAAAGGATATGATGTGTTGGTAGCGAAATACATCGCTGAATTTACTGGTCTTCCTTTTGTTACCGCGGAGAATAAATTTGAAGCTTTGGCTGCGCATGATGCTATTGTAGAATCACATGGTGCCTTGAAGCAATTGGCGGTTGCCTTGAATAAAATTGCCAATGATATCCGTATGATGGCTTCCGGTCCTCGTTCAGGTATCGGCGAGATCTTGATTCCGGAAAATGAGCCAGGATCTTCGATCATGCCAGGAAAAGTAAACCCTACGCAATGTGAAGCATTGACGATGGTTGCTGCACAGGTTATGGGTAATGATGTAGCGATCACAATAGGTGGTACACAGGGTCATTACGAACTGAATGTGTTCAAACCTGTCATGGCAGCGAATTTCCTACAATCTGCTCGTTTGATCGGTGATGCCTGTGTATCCTTTGAGGAGCACTGTGCGATCGGTATTGAGCCGAATTATGCGCGTATCAAAGAGTTGGTTGATAATTCTTTGATGTTGGTGACTGCCTTGAATACAAAAATCGGTTATTACAAAGCAGCTGAGATTGCGCAGACGGCACATAAAAATAATTCTACCTTGAAAGAAACCGCTATTGCATTGGGATACGTGACAGCTGAGGAATTTGATGAATGGGTGAAACCAGAAGAAATGGTTGGAAGCTTAAAATAAGTTAGTGGTTAAAAATAACAATACATATTCTTTAAGAAAAGTATACCTGTCCTTGATGGGTATACTTTTTCTATTGGGGAGCTGTACGCGGCATTCTGATATGCAGGATGAGGGGGCAGACTTTTTCCAAGGTGTTTGGGTGCAGGATAGCGTCAGTAATTCCTCAGAAACCCTGAACTATAACCTGCATGAATTTAAGGTAACCTGTGATTCTATCTATGCGACCATTAAGGTGCATAATAAGATCAAAACGATCCCGGATAGTTGTTATGGGGATGGAAATTGGAAGGAATATGCCAAAGCGGTGTATGTGGTGCGCGGGGATAGTATCATTGTGGAAGGGGTGTATACCAAGGAAAATGGCAAACAGAAGATTTCCGGATGTTATAAGAATGGGCCTTATGTACCTAGGTTCAAGATTGCTTATTCGAGTAAGGATAGTGTGGTTTTGGAGAATAGATTTGAAGCACGCCCAATTGTGCTGAAGAAGGTTGCAGATATTACTTGTGTGCCGAAGAAAAGATGGGAGATGTAGGTTTTAGATTATAGATGAGAGATGTTAGATGAGAGATGATAGACCTTTGGCGTCGTCGAAACCATTTGTTTCATTGTGAGATTTTCTGCGTCATTGCGAAGAGGTATACCCGTCATTGCGAGGAACGAAGCAATCTTTAAATTGATCGAAAGATTGCTTCGTCGTACCTCCTCGCAATGACGTGGAAAACCTCCTCGCAATGACGAATAAAGTTTCGCAATGACGTGGAAAGGTCTATCATCTAATATCTATTATCTATCATCTAATATCTTAGTTTATCAACTTCGTTTCATCTGATGATTTCAGGATATGGTTTTTGAGTTCTGTTTCGGCTTGTAACAGCTCTTGTTCAGCGACTTTACGTTTTTCACGGCCATCTTTTTGGATGCGTAATACCTCTTCGATCGTCGTAATGATATCGGTGTTGGCCTTTTTGATGGTATCCATATCAATAATTCCTCTTTCGGTTTCCTTTGCTACATTGATGGTAGCTTCCTTCAGCATTTCCGAATTCCTCTTCAACAGCTCGTTGGTAGCATCCGTTACTGCTCGTTGCGCTTCCAGCGCGCTCTGCGCATGTGCAATCCCTAAGGTCAAGACCATCTGGTTTTTCCATAGCGGCAGGGTATTCACAATACTTGATTGGATCTTCTCCATCAAGGAACTGCTGTTGCTCTGTATCATACGGATCTGTGGAGCGGTTTGTAGAACAACCATTCTGGTCAGTTTCAGATCATGCACCTTACGCTCAAAACGCACAACATGTTGCTCCAGATCTTTGTATTCCTGGATCTTGTGCTGATCGCCTGTCGCTTCAGCTTCTGATTTCAATGCCGGCAAGGTATGGTTGATCACTTCTTCCAATTTCTCCTCCCCTGCTTTGATATGCAAAGAAAGGTCCTTGAAATATTGTTGGTTCTGTACAAAAAGCTTGTCAAAGATGTTCACATCCTTCGCCAGGTTTTTATAATGTCCTTCCAATTTCAATTCAATATTATGAATATTGGTCTCTACCGATGAATATTCCGTACGCATGCGGCCAATCTTTTTCTTGATGTTATCAAAGAAAGGCAACAAGGGTTTTTTGTTCATTTTTTCGTCGAATCCTCGGATCTCCGAACGCAGATTGACCAGAATATCCTCTGCACCACCCAAGTCTTTCGTGCGCACCTGTTTCAGAATCTCATTGGAGAAATTGCTCACATTACTTTGGGTTCCCACACCGAACTGAATAATATCCGTAGTCGATTTTAGGTTGATCTTATCTTTATATTGTTGGATCAGTGCTTTTTCTTCCTCCGTGAAGTTCACTTGGATTTCCGCAGGTTTATTTTTCTCCTGATCATCATTTAAATGTGTCAAATCTAGATTTGCCATAATTTCTTAATCTTTTAAAAGGTTTCTACTTTTTAATGTCTGTAAATACACGTCGCTCTCCGCGGAAACATCCAACAAGCCCATCTTGAACTGATTGGTTACTTCCTGTTCGATGGCCACCGCAGCCTGACGTATGACCGATTCCAATTTCTGCTTGGACTCGGATGTGATGGTATTATTCAGGCGTGCATTCTCCAACTCATCATACTGCATCAATACATTCACAATCGTGGAATGTCGCACCAAGAATTTCTCTGCCTCCCGTTTGTCTTTCTTTTCCAATAATTGGAATAGCCGGAGGATATTGTCGATATCTTTTTGGATATTTCTATTTTCGATTTCCTTACGCCAATGAAGTAGGCGTTCCACAAATAACTGCGGGGTATCGATGGTAGGTGCCGCTATTTCCAATCGCTTTTGAGAATCTATGCTGGAGATCCAATACAGATCCCTTACTTCTCCCAATTCCAAACGTTGCAGGTAAGGTTTGGCCTGGTTCAACAACAGCCCATTACCTACCACATAAGTCAATACCGATCCTCCCAATGTAAGGAACATCGCCTGACTCAACGCGCCAAAGAAATAAAAAAAGGAAACCATGAGCGCCAGCTCCACAGCCAGAAGGACCCAAGAAGTGATGTACCAAGAACGTACTTTCGCGCGTCTTGCCTGATTCATCATCACCAAAGGGGTAATGTGTATAGGAAAAGGAAGAAACATAACGACGGATAATACGGTCCATACCATTTGTCTAATTTCCCAAGTCCTACTTTTTTTCGTTGCCCAACCCATTCTCTAAATTTAATTATTTTTATAAAAATACACCAATTCTTATTCCATTCGTACATAAGAAAGTAAAAACTAGGTAATTGTACGCTTTTTGACTGCCATTACGTCATTTTTATCGGTGAAAACACCCCCTCTTCGTCTTGGATTTTCAAAATCTGCATAGTGACTTCATAAGCTGTAGCCTTTTCCCATCGGGCTACCAACCAAGCGATGAAGCTGAGATTAAAAAGATCGCTGTTTTCTTCCACTGCTAATAAAGCGTAGACTTTCTGTTGGAAAGATTCTTTATGGACAACACTTGGATGGGTAAAGAAGTTTTCCAACAGGGAGACATAGTCTAGGACCTTTTCTTCTTTCGTTTGTAAAAGGTAATTGCGATAGCGTCTTCGGAAGCTTTTTATTCGCGCACTGGCTAAATCGGTCTCTTCAAATTCTCCGTAGACCAGGATCTCCAGCAGACTCTTTCGGATAATCCACAACATCCCCATTTTCTTTTCCAACCAGGCATCTGAATGATGGAAACGGAGGAGACCTGCCCGCGCTTGCCGATCGTGATGTTGGGTCTGGAACATGACCAAACAAATCTGCAGGTCATATGCATCTTCCATTTTCACGTTTTTACCAACTTGTTTTAAGGCATGATTGATGGACTCCAGGGCTTGGGTTGGATGACCGGAAAAATGGAGGTTTAAAGCAGATAACAATTGCTGCCGGTAATAGAACTGATTCCAATAATCAGGATGAATAAATAGTATACTGGAAATTTGGTCCAAAATTGCTGTGCTATTTGCATAGTTTCGGTTCCTGAAATTGAAATTGGCCAAAAAATAAAGGATGTAAAGTTTGTAATAGGTATGGATATCCGATTCCTCGGTTTTACGTTCAATAAATTGATAACTGCGACTCACATACTTTTCCACCAATTTAAAGTTCTGATTGATGGCAGCGTATTCATTGGCAAGGTACAGGACCTGGTAAAGCGATTTATAATTCATGAAATCCAGCATGGAAATCTTGTATTTCTGGATGGTTTCGGCAATAAACTGGGTCAGATCGATTACTTTTCCTTTGAGCTGTATATCGATCAGTTCCTTTCGGAGTTGTGCATAGGCCAATTGCATCTTGGCCTCCCGTTGAATCTGGGTCTGGTTCCAAATAAATCTCTTGGATAATTCTTCGAGATCGATGGCATCGTTCAGGTGTGCAAACTGGAGTTTCAGCAACAGGATTTCCTGAAGCAGGTTATATTCCTCATTTTCGGTGGCAATCCGTTCCGCTTTATCCAAGGATCGGAATCCCAACTTGGTTAAATTATTCTCCAGCAAATAGCGGCCAACCACCAAATAACGCAATAACTCATATACAGCCTGATTGCCTCTTTCGAAGGTCCTTTGGGAAATAAATAAGAGCAGGCTGTCATGCAATCTTTTCCTTAGCGCATGGTAAGAATCACGATTATTTAGTTTGCCATATAATTTATTTATTGCATTTATATCATCAGTTTGAATCAGCTCGAACAAGCGGATATTTTTCACATCTTGTCGCTTGTTTTTTTGTTTCAAATAAGCTTTGAAATCAACTTTATCTTTGTCGTTCAAGAGATTAATCAAATCTGATAATACATCCATAGTCCCGTATTTTAAATCTAAATATAGTTAAAATAACAATTTATATCGTCAGTATTTTACAAAATGTAGCTTTAGGATTTTGGTTTTAGACCCCAAATTTGTCTCAGTATTAATCAAGAAACTAAAAAAAAATGGAACCGCTAAATCACAACACAGAAGAAAACAATCCCATCAAAAATGATGGAATAAGAAATCCATTCAAACCTACTGCTGCTTTTGTAGGCGCATCCTGGATGGCTTTATTGGTCGGATCGATAAGTTATTGCATTGGATTATGGAATGCCGATATGGAATTGAACGAGAAGGGATATTACTTTACGATCCTCTTGTTCGGATTATTTGCTGTAATCTCCGTGCAGAAATCGGTACGTGATAGGGCCGAGGGTTTGGAAGTAACCGAATTGTATTATGGCATCAGTTGGTTTGCAACGATTGCCGCCATCGTTCTCCTGATTGTAGGATTGTGGAACGCAGACCTTTTCCTGAGTGAGAAGGGTTTTTATGGCATGTCCTTTATGCTCAGCATCTTTGCAGCCATAGCCGTTCAAAAAAACACCCGCGACGCGAAATTGTTTAAGGACAAAGATAATTAACTTAGCGGTTACCTTGGGGCGTCTGCAATGCAGCGCCCTGAGGTTTTTTTGCTAATTTTCTAATCGCAAAATCTTACAACAAGTATATAATGGAACGTAAGGATATACATATTATCGCTCGCAACAGCGATATCTCACAGAAGAGCATCCAAAAGGCATTACAAGATCATGTATTTCAGCCCAAAAACCATTGGGATGATTTTTTCCGGATCTCGATGATGGTCCTTGGAATAGGCTTTTTCGTTATCGGGCTGATTTTCTTTTTCGCCTATAATTGGCAGGACCTGCACAAATTCGCGAAAATGGGAATCATTGAGGGGTTGATCATTTTGTTGATCGTCGCCTACTTCAGGCTAAAAATAGAGCCTTTATTCAAACAGATCATTTTGTCTGCAGGAGCATTATTGGTCGGGGCACTGTTTGCTGTCTTTGGACAGGTTTACCAAACAGGTGCCAATGCCTATGATTTCTTTTTGGCATGGACTTTATTCATTGCCCTTTGGACTTTGGCTTCCAAATTTCCGCCATTATGGATCATCTTTATCGCTTTGATCAACATCAGTTTTATCTTATATGTGGTACAAGTGGCCAACCATTGGTCCTGGCTTTATACCTATGGGGTATTAACCTTGTTCAATGGCATGGTCTGTATGATCGCCATACTCCTAAATCTGACCGGAAGATGGGAAAAGATTCCAGCATATTTCATTCAGCTAACTGGGTTAGCGAGTATCGCGATGGCAACCATTGGTATCTGTTTGGGGATCTATAAATCATATGACCCTAATTTCTATATCCTATTGGGCTTAACCGCGTACTTGTATGGAATTGGAATATATTATGGTATCAAGTATTATAACTTGTTTTTTCTCACGACCATTCCTTTTAGTCTGATTATCATCATTTCCGCTAGTTTGTTGAAGGCCTCGGAAAGGGAAGAAATGGTCTTTGTGATCGGCCTATTCATTATTGTTTCCGTAACGTTATTGGTTAGGGCACTCCTATCCTTTCAAAGAAAACACCGCTATGCAAAATAAAGATCTCCTACAGGATAAATTGGATTATTTCCAATCCCTACAAGCTAAAGAAATAATTTTTAACAGGGAGCATTTGGCCCAAGCCTACGAAGATCAACGTCATGACCAATCCCTTGCGATCAAGATCTTCTCCGTATTGGGGGCGGTATTTGCCTGCGGCACATTTACAGCCTTTTTGTTCATGATCAATTTTTTCCAGACTGCGTTTGGGTTTATTGGAACAGGGATCGTTTTTCTTGTTGCCGCATTTGTCATTGACAAAGTTGGCAAGCGCATCTTCTTGGACAGCATCAGCCTATGTTTGTTCTTATTAGGAATTGGATTGGTTGGCTTTGGATTCGACCGGCTGCATATACCTGATACACTCGCTGCGTTTTACCTTTTTTTGATTTCCCTTGGCAGTATAGCCATCTCCCGTGGGTATATCATCAATTTTTCTGCCTGTTTATTGGCGATCTGGTTTTGTTTTGCCATGATCATGGATGTAGAAAATCAGGAATGGTTTTATGTATTGACCGGAATTTTGGGACTACTCGCCACTTATTTCTTATGGAATGAGTCGAAGCTGATTAGTTTTTCAAAAGGCATGGCACATCGCTATCTGCCCATTCGAACCGCAGTTACCCTTGCTTTTTTAGTCGCCTTGTATCCCGTTTCTAGATTTACATCCTTAGATTATACTAGCGCTTATCGAATTATCCTTTCCCTAGTCTTTATTGGGTTGATCCTGTACATCCTGTCTGGCATCTTTCGTCGAATGGGTTATGGATCAAAGAAGCAACGTCTTGGTATTCTGATGGTTTTGCTGCTATGTCTAGCAGCTACCGTGATTTTTCCTGGAATATCAGGAGCATTATTGATCAGTTTAATTTGTTTTCATATCCATTATAAAACAGGCTTTTTAGCCGGGATGATCGCTTTTCTATATTACCTCGGCCAATATTATTATGATCTGGAGTTTACTTTACTGTATAAATCCCTACTCATGATGGGGTCTGGAATCCTGTTCCTTGCCCTGTTTTCTTTCACCCGTAAAAAATTGGAAAACCATGAAAAATTATAAATATATCCTCATCCTATTAAATCTGGCAGCATTGCTTGTTTACTTTAATTTATCGGTCTTCAAGAAGGAAAATATCTTGAAAGATGGGCAATTGGTTCTTTTGAAACTGGCGCCTGTAGATCCTCGTTCGTTAATGCAGGGCGATTATATGCGTTTAAATTATGAGATAAGTAATAAGGGATGGAACATGAATATTCCTAAAAGGGGTTACTGTATTGTCAAGTTGGACAAGGATGGAATTGGTCATTGGGAGAGGTTTCAGCCTGAAGTTTTACCTTTGGAAAAAGGGGAATATGCCTTGAATTATACGATGGGTAATTTTTCCAATATCAATATTGGTGCAGAATCTTTCTTCTTTGAGGAAGGCCAAGCAGAGCGGTATGAAAAAGCAGCCTATGGGGGATTGCGAATAGATGGAAAAGGGAACAGTCTACTGGTTGGACTATATGACTCCGATAAAAAAGAGCTATAAAAAACCAATAAATGGGGTATTTATCATTTCTTTATTGGCATTCGTCACAAAAATTTAGGGAAGCATAAAGGGCATATTATACTTGCATAAGTAATTCAACGAATTTAAATCGAAGCTTATGTTATTTTATTCTTTAACCAATATGCTGTTCTCGCAGCTACAGGAAACCCCACAGATTAGTCATTGGCTGGAAGTTATTTGGACTGGATACCTGAATGGTCCATGGATCTTAAATGTACAAAACAAACATTTTTAGTATTTTTAAACGACAAATGACCATGGAATCAGCAACAACAATCAATCAGAAACAGGCTTTCATCAGAAAACTGATCACCGAGATTTTTTTGGTGGTCGGGTTAACCTTCCTGATATCCCTTTATATGTTTACCCAGAGCAGGGATTTCGGGGTTTTATCCATGTATATTCCCTATGCTTATTTTCTCTATGCGATAAACACCTACTACCTGTTAAGGATGTACCATCAGGGTAAAATCAATAAAACGGAATATGGGCTACTGGCTTTCTTTACCGCATTGGCTGGTATGGCACCGTTTATCCTATTTATCATCCAAGTGAATGGAAGGTATTCACAACGGATGATCCCCGTTGGATTGGTGGTGGCCCTTATCGTCATCCCCCTGAGTATATATGTTTATTTTAGGACCAAGGCCAATAAACAGCAGATCGCTTCCCTTCAGAAGGATCTAGGCAAAACCACTGCTGAGATGAAGCTGATGCAATCGCAGATCAACCCGCATTTCCTGTTCAATGTTATGAATTCGATCTATGGGATAGCGATGCAGGAAAACGCCGATAAAACGGCCGATAGCATACAGCGATTGAGCCAGATGATGCGCTTTATGCTGTTTGAAAACCAACAGGATTACATTCTTTTATCCCGGGATCTTGACTACTTAAGGGAATATGTGGCCATACAGAGCCTACGGGTGGAGAATGTTCCGAACATCAAGATCGAATCGGAAATTGCAGATCCGGTAGAAAACTTCTATATCAGTCCGATGCTGTTGATCCCTTTTGTAGAGAATGCCTTCAAACATGGCATCAGTATGGAGAAGGAATCCTGGATCAAGATCAATGCGGATATTGTTGATCGGCAGTTAAAGTTTTCTGTATACAATAGCATTCATCAATTGGAAGGTACCGATCTGGAAAGATCAAAATCGGGCATAGGTCTGGACAATGTGCAAGCGCGCTTGCAGGTATTTTATCCGGGGAAACATTTGCTTGTGATCGAACAGAACCAACAGGAATTTTTTGTATTCCTGACTGTGGATCTGTTGGAAGGACAACCCGATTCTGTAGACATCAACAACGAATAACATGGATATAATCAAAGCTATTGCCCTGGATGATGAGCCTATTGCGCTGGATATTGTTAAGCGTTTTGCTGCAAAAGTCCCCTATTTGGCCTTACAGCGAACTTTTCTGAATGCTAGGGATGCTGAGGCCTATTTACAGCAGCATGAGGATATTCATTTGTTGTTTCTGGATGTGCATATGCCCGACATCAATGGCATTGACCTGTTCAAAAAACTGGATCCAAAACCCTTGGTTATTTTTTCCACAGCCTATCCGAATTATGCCTTGGCGGGCTTTGAACTGGAGGCCTTGGATTACCTGTTGAAACCTTATTCGTTCGAGCGTTTTGAAAAGGCTTGCCAACGGGCGAAGGAGATGCTGGAGTTAAAAGGTATTCTGGATACCGAGCAGATTTTATATGTTAAAGATGGGTACCAACTGGTACGGGTCAACCTGGATGAAGTCGGCTATGTGGAAGCCGTAGGCAATTACATCCGCTTCCATTTAGCGGATCAAGAAGTGTTGGCGAGAATGACCATCAAGGATTTTTTGATGGAAAAAGGAACGCAGGACTTTATGCAGGTCCATCGGTCTTTTGTGGTCAATAAAAAACACCTGGAAAAATTATCCCGACAAAGTCTTTGGGTATTCGAAAATGAGCTCCCTATTGGAGTAAGCTATGCGAAATCCATCAAAGAGGAATTCCAGGTCTAGATCTCCCCTTTCATCAGCTTTTCCTTTTGGGATTTTGGGAGTGCGTTGAAGATCAGGTCATAGCTATGATCGATCATTTTATAGAGCTCCTCATCGTTTAATTGCCTATTGGCATATACGGTATTCCAATGTTTCTTGTTCATGTGATAACCTGGAATCACACTGTGCTCATATTTCTCCCTTAATTCCACGGCATATTCCGGATCACATTTCACATTGAACCGCAGCTCATCGATCTGGTCCAATCCGACCAATAAATAGACCTTCCCCGCCAATTTGAACAGCAGATGTTCGGGTCCGAAAGGGGTATCTTCTTGGGTATTTGGCTTTGCCAAGCAATAGTCTCTGAGTTCTTCGATGTTCATAGGTCTTCTTTCCTTTAAAAGTACTAATATTTCATTTATTTTATGGAAATGCATATCTTAAAACATCATAATTATGAAACGTTTAACACATGGACGAGAAGGAATTATTACAGTATTATAAGCAGACGGGTAATTTAGATACCCTTGGTAAGCTTTATGCCCCTTACATGTCCTTGTTGTATGGTGTATGCTATAAGTACCTGGAAGATGCGGAGCAGAGCCAGGATGCGGTGATGCAGATTTTTGATGAACTGATCGATAAGCTTCGGATCTATGAGGTGGATAATTTCAAGAGTTGGCTGTATGTTTATGCGCGTAATTATTGCTTGATGCAATTGCGCAGGTCGAAACAGGTGACGAAATTGGATATTGAGGATAACCTCTATGAGGCTGAGCTGAAGATGAGCCGGGAGGAGGAGAAGAAATGGGGCGAGCAGGATTTTGATAAACTGGAGTCCTGTATGAGCACATTGAATCGGGAGCAGGAAGCTTGCATTAGGATGTTTTATTTGGAACAGAAGTGTTATAAGGATATCGCGGATGAAACGGGTTATGATATGGCTAAGGTGAAGAGCTATATTCAGAACGGCAGGCGAAATCTTAAAATTTGTATGGAGAAGAAGTAATGGAAAATAATTATCAATTATCGAGGATCCATAATTATGTGATGGGTCTGATGAGTAAGGAGGAGATGTATGAGATGGAGCGTGAAGCTTTGGAAGATCCCTTCTTACAGGACGCTATTGATGGGTATAGGAAACAACAAGGGGTTGATGCGCAGCGTTTGAGTTTATTGCAGCAAAGACTGGCAAAGAAACTGGAGGCAAAGGCGGCGGATAAGAAACGACGTTTTTATAGCTGGCACCGATTGACGATTGGATTGGCGGCTGGGGTATTGTTCATGGCAGCCTGTTCGTTGGTGTTGTTCCGATATTTGAATAGGGTTGGGAGTGATACGACGGAGACGGAAGTGATATTGATGGAAGAGGAATTGAGGGTGAGTACGGATGTTGGGAATGGTATTGGCGGGAAGGTTGTTGATGGGAAGGGTGTTGATGGGAAGGGTGTTGATGCAGTTCCGGAGCAAGGCTGGAGGGAGTTTAATGAGGAATTAAATTCGGAATTGCGGGGTGTGGAGGAAAAAGGAAGTTTGAGATTGAGGTTTGAAGTGGAAGGTGGTAGAGCGGTGAAGGTTGAAGTTTTGAGTTCGGATAATAAGCGATTGGATAAGGTGGTGATAGGTTTTTTGGATAAGGTGAGCTGGAAAGGGAAGAATGGGGAAGTAAGTATTGAGGTGAGGTAGATAATGAGGTGAGTAGGTAATGAGGTAACCGCGTCATTGAGAGGTGTATCGTCATTGTGAGGTGTATCGTCATTGCGAGGAACGAAGCAATCTTTACACTAATCGAAAGATTGCTTCGTCGTACCTCCTCGCAATGACGGTGCCCTTACTCTTCCCAGCGGATTTTCTCTTCGATCGGTCCTCTTACCGGTTCTCTAGGCTCAGACTCGTGATGTCCAACATAGAAAAACCCGATACATCTCTGATTAGGCTCCAGATTCAAGAAAGGACCAATATGATTGATCAAACCTGGCGTTGCCCAATAACCTCCCAATCCCAAGGATCCAGCAGCTAACCACATATTCTCCACTGCAGCGGCAGTAGCAGCAATCTCTTCCCATTCCGGAACATCACCGGTAAAATTCACCACAATAGCAATCGCCACATTCGAATCTGTAGCTTTCTTTGCCATGTTCAGTTCCGTCTGTTCCGTATACTTCTCTTCCGGAGTTACCGACTTATAAATCCTCGCCAATTCACTTCCCAAACGGTTCAATCCTTCCCCACGAAAAACCACAAAGCGCCAAGGCTGCGTACGTTTATGGGTTGGAGCCGCATTGGCAGCTTCTAAAATGGTCAATATATCTTCACGGCTCACTTCCTCATTCGTAAAATTTGCCTGAAAAACAGATCTACGAAATTGAATCGCCTTTAAAACTTCATTTTGTTGCATCATATTAATATTATAAATTATGAAAATACTCTTAATAGTTTTTGATTAAGAAACCTCTTCCCATAAAGCCACAATATGCAAAATGGTCAACACCGCTTTCTGCATATCCTGAACCGATACCCATTCTTGTTTACCATGGAATGCATGTCCACCAGCAAAAATATTAGGACAAGGTAGCCCCATGAAAGATAACCTGGAACCATCGGTACCACCACGGATACTTCTTTTCTCCGCCTTCATGCCAGCGCGTTCGATACCCATTAAAGCAATATCAACCACACGAGGATGTTGATCCAACACTTCCTTCATATTGCGGTACTGTTCCGTCACCTCAAAGGTGAATTTTGCCTTCGGATATTTAGCTAAAACCGATTTTACGATCTCTTCTAACTCCGCTTCATGCTTCGCTAGATTTGCGGTATCATGATCGCGGATAATAAAGCCTAAGCTAGCTTCTTCCACCGTTCCGCTCAAATTGGTTGGATGAACAAATCCATCCTTTCCAGAAGTAGTCTCCGGAGATAAGCGATCCTTCGGTAAAGATTCCACGATCTCAGCAACAATTTTCAGCGCAGAAACCATCTTATTCTTTGCATATCCCGGGTGGATCGAAACACCGTCGATCTTTATCTTTACTCCATCCGCCGAAAATGTCTCATCTTCTAGGGTTCCAGCACGTTCGCCATCCATCGTATAACCATAATCAGCACCAAGCTTCTTCAGATCGGCATGGTCTACTCCCCTTCCGATTTCCTCATCAGGTGTAAACAAGATCTTGATATCCCCGTGCTTGATCTCCGGGTTTGCCATTAGAATACGCGCAGCATCCATAATCTCAGCAACACCGGCCTTATCATCTGCACCCAACAAGGTTTTTCCAGAAGCAGTAATGATATCATTTCCGATCTGCTCCTTTAAATCCGGATGCTCCGAAAAACGGATCACCACATTTTCATCATCTGGCAACACCAGATCCTGACCTTTGTAATTCGCATGAACCAACGGCTTTACATCCGTACCGGATGAATCAGGCGAAGTATCTACATGCGAACAGAAACAGATTACGGGAACCTTTTTATCGGTATTGGAAGGAATAGTGGCATATACATAGCCCAAATCGTCCAAATGCGCATCGGTTATTCCCAATTGCAGCAATTCTTCGACCAATAACCTACTTAGATTTTTTTGCTTTTCTGTAGAGGGTACTGTAGTGGATTGTGCATCAGATTGGGTATCTATCTGCACATATCTTTTGAAATTTTCAGCAACCTGAAAATCATTAATATTATTAATTTCCATGAAACAAAGCTACGAATTAATACCTGAAAGCTTACTGTTTATCTGCCCAGCCAAATACACGTTGCAAAATATTGGAATCCCTTGCTCCGCCAATATTTTGTCTTATCTTCAATTCCTGATCCGCTACCTTCACAAATAGCCCATCAATAGCTTTTTGGGTTACATAAGCGGTCAGATTTGTTTCAATCTTCTTGCCCAAAGGCAATTGGTTATAGGCAGAGGTCAACTGCGTCCAATATTGGGCCACATTATTTTTGCCCATTGCCGACTCAATGATCGGGCTGAAGCGAGCAGTCAGTTCCTGTGTAGTACTGTTCCGAAAGAACGTCGTTGCTGCATCCTGCTTTCCACTCAACAAGATATTGAAAGCATCATTAATGGTCATTTTGGACAAGGAATTGATGAACACCGAAGAAGCTTCCTTTACAGCAGATTCTGCTGCACGGTTCATGCTGGTGATGAATTGGTCGCAAAGACTACCCATACCTACTGCGCGCAAGGCTGATTCCACCTTTTTAGCCTCATCCGGCATCAAGATCCTAACCACTTGATCACCTAAGAAACCATCTTTCTTAGAAAGGATGGAAATACTTTGTTGAAGGCCATTATTCAATGCTTGCTTCACTCCAGAGGTTGCTTCCGCCTGCGTGATGGTACCGGTAGCCGTTGAACCTGTCGAAGTAGAACCAGAAGTTCCTGTTGTTCCGGTTCCTGTTGAGCCTGTTCCTTGAGGAGGCAATCCAAACCCACCTTGATTTAACGTATCACAACCTGAAAAAAACAGCGTTGTGCTGCATATCCCCAATATTCCTAATTTTTTCAATTGATTCATAAGATCAAAAGTAATAAAAAGCTTATTATTTTGACCAGATCAATTCTGCAAATACTGGAAAATGGTCTGATGGAAATTTATGCATATAGGTATCGGTTAAAATACCATATTTATGAACCTTGAATGGAGGGGTAATGAAAATATGATCTATCCTGCCCTTAGCCTTCAGCGATTTTGACCAACCGTTGAAGCTGGAATTTGGTTCATACTTGATCGCTGCCAGGTCGTAAACATCCTTTACCACTCCACTATTTGCCAAGGTAAAATAAGCCTCGTTCTTCTCGTCAATATTAAAATCGCCCGTCAGGATCAACGGAAGGTCCTTTGCGAATTCCTTTGCTTTTGCCAAGATCAATTTTGCACTCTCTCTCCTTGCTTCCACGCCAACATGATCGAAATGGGTATTCATGAAGATGAATTTCTTCTTGTTTTTCAGGTCTTGGAAAATCCCCCAGGTACAGATCCTAGGCAAAGCCGCATCCCATCCCTTATTGGGTTTGGCCGTCTCCGTAGGCGAAAGCCAAAAGGTGCCACTATTGATCACCTTAAACCTCTTGCTGTTGTAGAAAATCGCCGAATATTCTCCTTTTTCCGCGCCATCATCACGCCCTACCCCAATACTCTTAAAGCCAGGAAGAGCAGCCGACATATCGTCCATCTGTACTTTAAAGGCCTCTTGGACGCCAAAGATGTCGAACTCATGGAATTTGATCAGATCGGTTACCGCATGTTTCCGGTCATCCCACATATTCCCTACATCCGAAGTGTTTTTCTGACGGATATTAAAACTGGCCACATTCATACTTGTCTGGGCAAAACCAGACAAGCTAATAGCCATTACCCCTAAGAACAAGAGCAACTTTTTCATCTTATTTATTTAAAATGGATTTCAATAATTCCGGTTGATCCGTCGTGATATAATCAATCTTCTCTTTGATAAAAAGATTCATATCTTCTTCCGTATTTACCGTCCAAACGTTTGTTTTCAATTTTAATGCTTTGAATTCCTTGATCCAGGTTGGGTTCTTTTTGAACACATTGAAATGATAATCCACGCCTGATAATTTTGCTGCTTTAACCTCTGCCGGCGTTTTATCCCCATTCAAATAATGCACCAAAGCTTTTTTGTTCAAGGATTTCAGCTTCAAACAAGCGTCCCAATCGAAGGCGATGTATTCCACCATCTTCTCTGCTTTCATCTTTTTAACAGCAGCAATCGAAAGTTCAGCGGCTTTCAAGGTTCTTTCCTTGCTTACACGGCTGGTTTTCAATTCGTAGATCAATTTGGTCACTTTTTGATCCATTCCTGCCTTCAGGTATTCTTCAATCGTAGGGATTTTCTCTCCATTTGGATGTGCTTTAGCCAATAATTCTTGGTAAGTACTTTCCTCAATCTCAATCCCATAGAAATCATGGTCATGGTTTACCACCAATACATCGTCTTTTGTAAGATGAACATCAAACTCCGAACCCCATACTTTCTGGTCAATGGCAGCTTTTAGGGAAGCCAAGGAGTTCTGCGGGGCATTGGTGTTTTTCCAAGCTCCACGATGGGCGATGATAGCGGTCTGTGCCGATAATCCAGTGTGGATCAATAAAGTCATAAGGGCAATTAATACGGTGTTTTTCATTACTGTTATAATTATTTAATATAGATGATATTTGCTACAGAACGTTGACCTTCATGGTCAAACTTTTTATTATCCGAAGGATAATTTACAATATGGTTAGGAGTTGCTCCCTTTACATACATGGTTGTACTGCCACCACCATCCAGGTTCATGGCATCTTTTGCGCCCAACCAAGCCAAAACGCTAGCCAATTCCGGCAAAGACATGCCATAGGATTGATTGCTTCTGCCATCAACCACCAATAAAATTAATTTATTTTTCTGAGTAATCGCAACGGCAGTCCGTGGATGGCGATTGGTATTGAAGGGATTATTTCCGAGGGGGATGATCTGTTGATCCTGAATCAACAAAGGACCGGCCAGCATTACATTGGTGGCTTTGGAAGTAACGGGGTCAATATCCATAGCCGAGGCTATCTGAACTTTTTTTCCATCCAACGTCAGGACGGCTGTTGCTCTACCGGCAATCTTGCCCCCTAGGTTTATGATCTGGTGATTCACGCGAATATAATCCACCGCACCACCATTCTTCATATCGAAAAACCCAGCATTGATGGCTGCCAAAGCATTGTTCTCTTCGGCAAACACACTGGTTTTCTTTAAGATTTTAGGGTCTGCCGCAAAATGAACCTTCTTGGCATGTTTTTTTAAATCGATTTCTATCCAATTGATTTCCTGCTGGGCATTAAATAGATTGGAAAAATGGCCTTGGTGCCAGGTAATACCTTTTTTTATTTCCTTACTGTTCCATTTAGTTTGAACAATGGTTAAGGAGTCCTGATTCTGCGCAGAGGCATTCAGATGCAAGAAGCAAGTGAATACTGCAACGAGGAGGCTTAGGTTTTGGAGATTTCGTTGAAGCATGTTTATTATTAACAAGTTCCACGAATTTACCCATTTATTATTAACAAAACATTAAACTTATCGTTCTCCGTTCCATTCGCCATAAAATTGTTGCAAAAATGTTTCCATATGCTCATGTCGACCCTTTGCAATCAACTTGGCCCCATCTGTATTCATTTTATCCTTCAACAATAGCAATTTTTCGTAAAAATGATTGATGGTAGGGGCCGTGGTATTTTTATAGGCTTCCTTGGATTGATTCTCCAGGAAAGGGATTTCGGGATTGTAAATCTCCCGATTCTTATATCCACCATAATTGAATGCACGGGCAATTCCGATCGCACCGATCGCATCCAAACGGTCAGCATCCTGTACCACTTCCAATTCCTTGGAATGGAACTTGACCTCACCCAGCGATGCCTTAAACGACATGTTCAGAATAATGTTTTGCACATGTTCAATGACTTCCTGGTCCGTTCCTACAGTTGTCAAAAATTCTCCGGCTATCCGCGGGCCAACGCTTTCATCACCGCCATGAAATTTGCTGTCCGCTATATCATGAAGCAAGGCCGTCAGCTCACAAACGAAAGGATCAGCCTCTTCGGTTTGAAGGATCAATTTGCAATTGTTCCAAACACGTAGGATATGCCACCAATCATGTCCAGATTCTGCATCCTTTAAGCGATCCTGCACAAATGCAGCGGTCTTATCAATAATCTCTTGCTGTTCCTTAGTCTTTACTGCCTTCATACAATTCATACTGTAATAATCGACAGTCCAGTTTACCATTGAAGAATTCAAAACGACGGGAAGCACGCAATCCAATCTTTTTAGCAAGATCCGGGTTTCCGGTAAACACATAACCCCTGTAACCTTGGCATTCCTTTTTCAGGAAATCCCCGATACGGGCGTAGGTCATCTCCAGTTTACTATGCGTACCTAAGCGCTCGCCATATTCCGGATTGAACATGATGACGCCCTGACCAACAGGAATAGTCGTTTCTGCGAAGTCGCAGACTTCAAATTTAATCAGATGTTCTACCCCCGAAGTCCTTGCATTCAATTTTGCAATTTCAATGGCTTCGGAAGAAATATCAGAAGCAATGATTTCTGGGAGGTTGGTTTTTTCGGTAATATCTTTTAGGATGCGGCGCTCATTAAAGAACACCTCCTCATCATATCCTTTAAAATGCATGAAGGAATAATTCATACGCAGCAGTCCCGGCTTTCTGGTCTGTGCCATCAAGGCAGCCTCGATTGCAAGGGTTCCAGATCCACACATCGGATTGACAAAAGGGGATCTCCGGTTCCATTGGGTTGCCAGGATGGTCGCACTAGCCAAGGCTTCCAACATAGGCGCTTTTCCCGGATGCTTTCTATAGCTGTGTTTGGCCAAGGTTTCACCCGAAGTATCCAAAAATATCTCGGCACGATCTTCCATCCAATGCAGGTGGATCACCGCACGGTTTAGGTCAGGACCTGAATTAGGGCGCATGCCTTTTTTATCCTTGATCCGATCGACAATAGCATCCTTCACTTTCACATTAGCGAATAGAGGTGTGGTGATCGTTTCGTTATGCACGTTGGATGTTACGGAGAAGTAACCATCCAATGGAAGGTAATCCTCCCAAGGAATCTGCACCAGATTTTTATAAAGCTCATTCGCATCCTTAGCACGAAAGGCCTTCAGTTCATAATACACCTGGCTTGCAATATGCAAATTCAGGTTCAGTTTTATACACTCATTTACAGAGGCATACAATTCTACCCCGGTATTAAAACTACGCTTTATATCAAATCCTAATTCGCGGACTTCCTGTTCTAAAAATGGAGATAAACGTCGGTTACATGTGACGATTACCTTACTTCTGCTGTTGAAAACTTCTGCCATATTTCTGCAAAGTTACTTATTCTGTAAGCAAAAAATGTTTAATTTTACGGTTTAATAAATTTGATATGGAAATAAGAGGAAAAGTACATGAAGTAGGTGCGATTCAACAAGTAACTGAATCCTTCAAAAAGAGAGATTTAATTGTTGCCTATGCAGAAAACCCACAATTCGTAGAATATATTCGTTTTGAAGCAACACAAGATCGTGTAAACATTTTTGACAACCTATCGGTAGGGGATGATATTGAAGTATCTTTTAACCTTCGTGGTCGTCCATGGACAAACAAAGAAGGAGTTACTACATACTTCAACTCTTTGGTTGCTTGGCGAGTTACCAAATTAGCAAATACAGCAGCAGCAGCTCCAGCACCTGGATATGCAGATATGCCGCCAGTAGATATCAGCTCAAGTGGTGCTGACGATGATGATTTGCCATTCTAAGCCTATAAGCTGAAAAGCATAACAACATAAAAAAAGGGGATTAAATCCCCTTTTTTTATGTTCAAATTTTTACATTTTCAAACCAATCTCCCTTAATCGTTCATCCAAATACTGCCCTGCTGTATAATCCTCGTATGCTTTCGGATGTTCCGCATCCACACAAGAATCCAAAGAAGCCAGACTCATACTCGATTTTGGATGTAAAAAGAAAGGTACGGAATACCTGGAAGTCTTCATCAATTCACGTGGAGGGTTTACCACACGGTGCGTCGTAGATTTTAACTTATTGTTCGTCAAGCGCTGCAACATATCGCCCACGTTCACCACAATGTCCTCCCCTTTTGCTTTGATGGCAAACCATTCGTTATCTTTCGTCAATACTTCCAATCCATCGGCAGAAGCACCGATCAACAAGGTGATCAAATTGATATCCTCATGCGCACCGGCCCTAACCGCATCATCAGGAATAGTTTCCGGATTTTCGATCGGGAAATAATGTATCGCACGTAAAATGGAGTTTCCATTGTGGACAAATGGCTCAAAATAATCCTCTGGTAATGCTAAATAGGTTGCGATTGCTTTTAGTATGTTTCTTCCCGCATCTTCCAGTTTTTGGTAGATCTCCCCCGTCACCTGATCGAATTCTGGTAGTTCCGCCACCTTCGGATTGTCCGGAAAATCGGTTTTCGAATATTCCTCATCCGTAATGGTTTGTCCTCGCTGCCAAAACTCTTTCAAATCTGGTGTCTTCGAATCCTTGGCCTTCTCACGACCTTTGGCCGTATAACCGCGTTGTCCTGCCAACTCCGGAAATTCATAATTCCGCTTGGTATCTTCCGGAAGATCAAAAAATGCTTTAACGGTTTTATATAACTCATCAATCAACTCTGCCGATAGACCATGGTTCGCAATAGTCACGAATCCAGTCTCATTGAATGCTTTTCCAATATCTTGGACAAATTGATTTCTTTGGGCTTCATCACCAGCTGTATAATGCTGTAGATCTAATCTAGGAATGTTTACTAATGCCATGTCTATTTTGTTTATACAAAGTTAACGGATAAATAACATTTAATCCATCAATCTCAAGGTTTTATTAAAAATTCACAAAAAGTTTGAATTATCAATCCAATCTGTTAAATTTGTTATGCTTGCATAATAAATGAGAAGCTTTCATACTACAAGATAAGAATAACCGAAATATGAGCCAAGACAATACGATCGATTACTTTTTAAAGACGGCGTGGCAAACTGTAGCAAATAAATATAATGTGATTGCTTCACAGCATGGGTTCACCCAAGCCGCCGGTTATATTTTGATCAATATCCACCGCGACGGTACGCCTGTTTCGCAGATTGCAAATTCCACTGGGGTTAAAACAACGTCACTCTCCCGCGTGCTGAACAACCTGGAAGGTTTAGGGTTCATTTATAGGGAAACCAGCGATACAGATAAGCGTTCGGTAAAGGTATACTTGACAGACCTTGGTCGGGAAAAGCGGAAGATCGCCAAGGACGTGGTAAGGGAATTCAATGATTTCCTGAACAATTCTTTCAGCGAGAAGGAACGCGCCTTGATGACCAAGATGTTGGTAAAGATCAGTGAATTGGCTACAAATTATTCACCAGTGGTTCAGATTGAGCCCTAATAACATAGAAAAATCAGAAGATATGAATAGAAATATTAAAAAAGTTGCTGTATTGGGATCTGGAGTAATGGGATCCCGGATTGCTTGCCACTTTGCTAATATCGGTGTTGAGGTATTGTTGATGGACATTGTACCGAAGGAATTGCTTCCTGCGGAACAGGCCAAGGGATTGACCTTGGAAAGTCCAGCCGTCCGCAACAGGATTGTCAACCAATCCTTGGATACGGCGATCAAGTCCAATCCGGCACCATTATTCAGCAAATCCTACGCAAAGCGCATCACAACTGGAAATTTTGATGACGACATGGCGAAGATTGCCCATGTAGATTGGGTGATCGAAGTTGTTGTAGAACGATTGGATATTAAGAAATCCGTTTTTGACCGTGTGGAGGAATTCCGTAAACCCGGAACATTAATTACCTCCAACACCTCAGGGATTCCGATCCATTTGATGAACGAAGGTCGTTCAGAGGATTTTAAAGCCCATTTCTGTGGCACACACTTCTTCAACCCGCCACGATACCTGCAATTATTGGAAATCATCCCTACCCCAGACACGAAGAAAGAGGTGGTTGATTTCTTGATGCACTATGGTGATCATATGTTGGGTAAGACGGTGGTGCTTTGTAAAGATACCCCTGCCTTCATTGGTAACCGCATCGGGGTTTATTCCATGTTGGCTGTTACACATTTAGTAGATAAATTGGACCTTACAGTAGAAGAGGTTGATAAATATACCGGTCCTGCGATGGGACACCCAAAATCAGCGACCTTTCGTACAGCGGATGTGGTTGGTTTGGACACCTTGGTGAATGTAGCCAAAGGATTGGAGCAGAATGCCCCTCATGATGAGGCGAAAGGGGTTTTTGAACTACCTGCGTTCATTACCAAAATGGTAGAGAACAAATGGTTGGGCGAGAAAACCAAAAAAGGGTTCTATGAGAAGGTAAAAGATGCCAAGGGAGGATCCGAGATTCTTTCCTTGAACCTGAAAACGATGGAATATGGTCCACAGGCGAAAGTGAAATCCAGCACACTGGAGGCGACAAAAGCAGTGGAAGATATCCGCAAGCGCATGAAGGTATATGAACAGGGAACCGATAAAGCGGCTACCCTATTCCGCGCCATGCATTATCCCTTGTTCGAATATGTTTCCAACAGGGTACCGGAAATTACGGATGACTTCTTCCGTATTGATGATGCGATGCGTGCCGGTTTCGGATGGGAAATTGGGCCATTCGAAGTGTGGGATGCTTTAGGCGTTAAAGAGACGATCGAAAAGATCAAAACCGAAGAAAAAAGACTTCCAGGACAAACCGGAGAGGTTGCCTCTTGGGTACATGAGATGTTGGATGCTGGCCATGACAGCTTCTATAAAGTAGAAAATGGTGTTCGTCATTACTACGATATCGCATCCAAATCCTACAAACCGATTCCAGGTACGGAAGATATTATTGTTTTGGACAATATCCGTGAGTCGAAAACCATTTGGAAGAATTCCGGTGTTTCCATCATCGATTTGGGCGATGGCATCATCAACTGTGAGTTCCACACCAAAATGAATACCATCGGTGGCGATGTGATCCAAGGCTTGAACAAAGCGATCGATCTTGCCGAGAAGGAATACCGTGGATTGGTCATCTCCAATGATGGTAAGAACTTTTCTGCTGGCGCTAATATCGGTATGATCTTCATGATGGCGGTAGAACAGGATTACGATGAATTGAATATGGCAGTTCGCATGTTCCAAAATACATCGATGCGGATTCGTTATTCCGCTATCCCAGTGGTTGCTGCACCATTCCAATTAGCTTTGGGTGGCGGTTGTGAATTCTCCATGCATGCCGACTTTGTACAGTGCCATGCCGAGACCTATATGGGATTGGTGGAGTTTGGTGTAGGTGTCATTCCCGGTGGAGGTGGATCGAAGGAGTTTGCACTTCGGGCATCCGATGATTACCGTCCGGATCAGATCGACCAGAACTATTTCCGCGAGCGTTTCTTAACCATCGGTCAGGCAAAAGTTTCCACTTCAGCGGTTGAAGCCTACGAATTAGGCTATCTGCAAGAAGGAAAATACGCCATCACGATGAACCGCGCAAGGTTATTGGCCGATGCGAAAGCAAAAGCGATCGAACTGGCAGAAGCAGGTTATGTACAACCGATCCAACGTACCGACATCAAAGCCTTAGGCAATACTGCTCTGGGATTGGTCTACGTAGGTGCATCCTCCATGGAAGCCGGTCACTACATCTCCGAACACGACAAGAAGATTTCCGAAAAACTAGGCTATGTCTTGGCTGGCGGAGACATCTCCCAACCAACCGAGGTATCCGAACAATACCTCCTAGACCTGGAACGCAAAGCTTTCATCGAGCTCTGCGCCGAACGGAAAACATTGGAAAGAATACAGCATATGCTGACGACGGGGAAACCGCTTCGAAACTAGGTTTTAGATGATAGATAATAGATTATAGACAATAGATAAGTATAGTTTGTTAAAAGCGGTGTAATGAAGAATATTACACTCAATAAAAAAATCCATGGGTAATGCACAACATTAAAGAGTTAAAGGTTTGGCGCAAATCGATCGAATTATCCACTGATATTTATAAAGCATTGATAAACTTTCCTGCAGATGAAAAATATGGTCTAACATCTCAAATTAAACGATCAGCAATATCAATTCCTTCAAATATAGCTGAGGGGGCTGGTAGAAATTCTAACAAGGAATTTATTTATTTCTTAGGAATTGCAAATGGTTCTTGTTTTGAATTATTGACACAGATTGTAATTGCCATGAAGCTTGAGCTGATCAGTATAGAGGAGTCTAAGGATCTATCGTATAAAATTGTGGAGATCCAGAAAATGATTTATGGATTTCGACAAAAACTAGTGAAGGAAATTAAAAAATAAGATTACTAACTGGAGCAATACAGTATCTGATATCTATCATCTCATATCTGTTATCTCCAAAAGATACTAAAAATGGAAGCATACATCATAGCAGGTTATCGCACGGCGGTGGCGAAGGCACCAAGAGGGGGTTTTCGGTTTACGCGGGCGGATGATTTGGCATCAACGGTGATCAAGCATTTGGTTGCATCGGTGCCAAGCTTAAATAAAGAAGATATTGACGATGTGATCGTCGGGAATGCGATGCCGGAGGCGGAGCAGGGTTTGAATATGGGACGTTTCATTTCCTTGATGGGATTGGATACGGACAAAGTACCGGGTCTTACAGTAAATAGGTATTGTGCGTCGGGGTTGGAGACCATTGCCACTGCAGTAGCAAAAATCAAATCTGGAATGGCAGATGTGATTATTGCTGGTGGTGTGGAAGTGATGTCGGGCATGCCGTTTGGAGGTTGGAAGATCGTTCCTAATCCTACGGTGGCCAAGGAGCATCCAGATTGGTACTGGGGCATGGGATTAACGGCGGAAGCGGTGGCTAAAGACTACCATGTTTCGCGCGAAGATCAGGATAAGTTTGCCTTAAAATCCAACCAGAAGGCGGTGGAGGCGATCAAGAATGGCCATCTGAAGGATGGTATTGTGCCGATCACGGTGAAGGAAAATTACATTAAGGATGGCAAGATAGCTACCCGCGAATATGTGGTGGATACGGATGAGGGACCTCGCGCGGATACTTCGTTAGAAGCCTTGGCGAATTTAAAACCAGTTTTTGATGCGAAAGGATCCGTAACAGCGGGTAACTCTTCCCAAACATCAGATGGTGCCGCTTTTGTTTTGGTGGTATCCGAAAAGAAAATGAAGGAACTGAACCTAACGCCTATTGCGAAATTGGTTAGTTATGCCGTTGCGGGTGTACCTCCAAGGATTATGGGGATCGGCCCAATCTATGCGATTCCAAAAGCATTGGAAATGGCGGGATTGAAAAAAGAAGATATTGATTTGTTCGAACTGAACGAAGCCTTTGCCTCCCAGTCTTTGGCGGTGATCCGTGAATTGGGATTGGATGAAGAGAAGGTCAATGTCAATGGCGGTGCGATCGCATTGGGACATCCATTGGGTTGTACCGGTGCTAAATTAACCGTACAGGTATTGAATGAACTTAAACGTAGAAATAAAAAATACGGCATGGTAACCATGTGTGTGGGAACTGGCCAAGGTGCTGCAGGAATTTTTGAATTGCTATAGAGAGTCAATTCAAAGCAATAGAATTGTATACCACAAGAGCATCCATATTTTAAATAGTAAAAAAATATAATCATGAGCGAGGAAGTAAAAAACAAAGCAATAAAAGGTGGAGAATTCGTTATTAGGGAGACTTCTTACCAAGATATTTTTATCCCTGAGGAATTCGACGAGGAAGCAAAGATGATCCGTCAGACCTGTCTGGATTTTCTGGATACCGAGGTATTGAATAAATTGGAGCGTATTGATGCCCAAGAGGAAGGATTGATGGAAAGCCTGATGGATAAAGCAGGTGAGTTGGGGATGTTGGGTGTATCCATTCCGGAGGAGTATGGTGGTTTCGGAAAGAATTTCAATACGTCTATGTTGGTAGCGGATGCTGTAGGTGGAGGTTTCTCCTTTGCAGTTGCCCTATCGGCACATACCGGAATCGGAACCCTTCCAATCCTATATTATGGAAATGCAGAACAGAAAGCCAAATACATCCCAAAATTGGGATCTGGTGAGTGGAAAGCATCGTACTGTTTAACGGAGCCTAACGCTGGTTCGGATGCCAATTCCGGAAGAACTTCTGCTAAGCTTAATGCCGAAGGAACCCATTACCTGATCAATGGTCAGAAAATGTGGATCACCAATGGTGGCTTTGCGGATATCTTCATCGTATTCGCTAAAATTGATGATGATAAAAACCTGACCGCATTCATCGTAGAAAAAGATTTCGGTGGAATTACCATGAACCCGGAGGAACATAAATTAGGGATCAAGGGATCATCTACCCGTCAGATCTTCTTCAACGATTGTCCGGTTCCAGTAGAGAACATGTTATCTGAACGTGAGAATGGGTTTAAGATCGCGGTAAACATTCTGAACATCGGCCGTATTAAATTAGGAGCTGCAACCATCGGTTCTTCACGTGCGGTGTTGGATACGGCGATCAATTATGCGAACGAGCGTGTACAGTTCAATTTGCCGATATCGAAGTTCGGAGCAATCCGTTATAAGCTGGCAGAGATGGCTACCCGTTTATTTGCTACGGAATCAGCAGCATACCGTGCCGGTCAGAATATCGATGATGCATATGATGCATTGATCGCTGGCGGAATGGACGAGGCAAAAGCTAAACTGAAATCGGTGGAACAATTTGCCATCGAATGTGCCATCATCAAGGTATGGTGTTCAGAAATGTTGGATTATACGGTAGATGAGGGTGTTCAGATCTATGGTGGTATGGGTTATTCGGCCGATGCACCAATGGAAAGAGCGTACAGGGATTCGCGTATCAATCGGATTTTTGAAGGCACGAACGAAGTGAACCGTCTTTTGGTGGTCGATATGTTATTGAAACGTGCGATGAAGGGAGAGATTGACTTGATGGGTCCTGCGCAGGCAGTAGCCAATGAGTTGATGTCCATTCCTGATTTCGGAGAAGAGGATGATGCGCCATTTGCTGCGGAGAAGAAAATCATAGCGAATCTTAAAAAGGCCGGATTGATGATCGCAGGATCTGCGGTTCAGAAATTGATGATGTCTTTGGCAAAAGAGCAGGAGATTTTGATGAATATTGCTGATATTATTGGATATGTGTATGTAGCGGAGTCGGTATTATTACGTGCTGAAAAACTACAACATACCGTAGGGGGCGAAAAAGCCGCTTATGCAGCCGATATGGCAAAGATCTATTTGTATTCAGCCATCGACAAGGTGAATGTAGCGGGTAAAGAAGCGTTGTATTCTTTTGCCGAAGGCGATGAATTGAACATGATGTTGGTTGGCTTGCGTAGATTTACCAAGGCTGCGCCTTTCAACGTGAAAGATGCGAGACAACGGATTGCTAAGAAATTAATAGAAGAAAATAAATACTGTTTTTAGGTATTAGGTTATACCGTATTTAAGTTTTAGGTTGATAATTTAAGTATTAGGTTGATTATGAAAATGGGTTATCTGAAAAGATAGCCCTTTTTTATGGGATGGTTTTTGTCGCGTCATTGCGAGGAACGAAGCAATCTTCGGATGACGGGAAGATTGCTTCGTCGTGCCTCCTCGCAATGACGGGGGAAAGTCTAACATCTATCATCTGTTATCTATAATCTATCATCTATAATTTACCATCTATCATCTCCCTCAAAGCCAGCCCTCCAATAACGCTTTTTTCACCACCTCCGTCATATTACTGCATTCCATTTTCCTTAAAATATTCTTACGATGCGTCCTGACCGTATGCTCACTAATAAATAATTGATCTGCGATCAATTTACTATCCATGCCTTTCGCAATCAATTCCAATACCCGCATTTCACTTTTGGAAACAGCACTTTGAAAACAATCGCTATAATCGTTCTTATCAAAAAGGGAGATTTTCTTGGGATGCTCCGGATCCGAACTATCTATAATATAATGGGAATACTGTCTACTGGGCTGAAGATCGGTAATATCCGAATAGATATTAAGCATATATATCGGTTCCATATGTTCATTGAACAACACGGGAATACTTTGGGCCAATACAAAAAGTTTCCGACCATCTTTACAGATCAGGTCCAATGTACGGTTAACCTTGATATAAGGCCTCCTTTCCGGCTCCTGCGCATATAGGTATTTGAAATATTTGGTCCCTCCTCTTGTTGCTCGAATCGTATCCTTCAGATGATGGATACTCAACATCAACGAATACCCTCTTTTGATAACCTCCTCCTTGGTATAACCAGTAAACTGCTCGATAGGTCCACCTGCATCAATAACCGTTAGGGTACTGATATCTGCTAAAGAATAGAAATAGGTATCAAAAGCATGAAATACCCGAAGGTAATTATTAAGGTCGAATTCTTTCTTCCTTTGCAAGGCCTCCGCTTTCCCCAAAGATTTTTGCGAATACAGACTGAACTCCTGAAAGGATTGGGAAATTTTTCGGAACAGGAAATTATCGAGCTTCATGGCTTAAAATAAATTATTTTTATAAAAATTTCATATACCCAAATTGGGGTATTTTTCAAATTTTAACCATCTATAAACAAGAACAATTAACCGATTTGAAATTAACCTAAGGGAAAAAACCATCGATTTTGAGTATTAGGTAAATGTTTGGATTTTTCATAAATTAGCTATACCAAAATATTAACTGAATAGAATTTCTATAGATCCAAAAACATGGAACGGAAAAAACATACGCTTTCCGATGCTTGGGGATATTTCGACCAGCATCTATCCGCCTCCAATGAAATCATGAATCACCCTGATTTGACCATGTTCCTGTCGGATATCCTTTGTATTGGACCTTACTATTATTATACGTTTGACGTTCGTTCCATAGCCTTACAACAAGTACATCCAAATGTGTTGCGAATCCATGGATTTAATGAATACCCAACATCCCTAAGCCAGATCATTGATCTGGTTCATCCGGATGATATCGAATTTGTGATTTTATCAGAAAAACTGATCCTGAACAAATTATTAACCATCAATAATGGGGACTTCCTACATAACAAAATGAGCTATTCCTTCCGGATGAAGGTGGCTGATGGGAGTTACCATCTTTTCCTGCATCAAGCAATACATTTAGTCCTCGATGAGGAGCATAAGATCCAAATTGCCCTAAATATCCATACTGATATCGAGCACATTACTCAAGTCAATTCGGGATTAGTATATATCCAGAGGAATAATAAAATCAATAAACAACTGCAGTTTGACCCCTACGAGGAGGAAGCGCGGATTCCAAAACCCATACTCAGCCGCCGGGAACTGCAGATCCTGCCGTTGATTGCCAAAGGGTCATCCAGCAAACAGATTGCTGATCAACTGTTCATTTCTGAAGATACCGTTCGGGTTCATCGCAAGAACATCCTTAAAAAAACAAATTCCAATAGCAGTAATTTGCTCATTAAAAAATGCTTGGAATGGGGAATTCTTTAATTTTTTAATCATCTAATTGCAAAATACCTCGATTGAGGTATTTTCTGCAAATGCTTTTATTCCTAACATTGGATAAGCTACAGAAAGCAGCAAGAAAACCAACTAATTATTAATGATCATGGATGAAAATGAAAATAGATTGGCTTTAATTTGGGAGAAATTCCCGGAATTATTTGCTCATCGATCCAATGAAATTGATTCCGATACCATCATCAAGATGCTGTCGGAGATGTTGGTCATTGGCGACTACTACTACTATGTACTGGAAATTGCCAATCAAACCCTTTCCCATGTGCATCCAAGTATATGCCAAATACATGGATTAATAGAAAGCCCAATTCACATTCAAGAAATCGTAGGGATCATCCACCCAGAAGATGTGGCGTATGTACTCAAAGCAGAGGAAGTCTGCAATCAAAAAATCACGAAACTGATCAGCAATAGCAAGCAATACAAATCCTGTTATTGTTTCCGGATGAAAATGTCAGATGGGAACTATAAACTATTCCATCACCAAGCTATTCCTTTCAGCATGGATAACACAGGAAAAATCATCAGCGTGTTGAATATCCATACCAATATCGAACACATCAGTAAAAAGAACAGCTATGTAGCCCATGTGATCGGATTGAATGGAATTGATGAATTTTACCAATTTGACCTGTCCAAGAAAATTGCCCAGGAAAGAAAGCATAAAAACCCACTTACTATCCGCGAATTGGATATCTTGAATTATATCGCCAAAGGGTATTCCAGCATCAGGATCGCCCAGCAATTGGGCATTTCTGATCAGACTGTTAGAGTGCACCGTAAGAACATGCTCAAAAAGACCCAAACTTTCAACAGCAGTAGCTTAATCAAACATTGTGTCGAGATGGGTTGGCTGGTTTAATTAAACAAAGCTAAGGCAATGATCAAAGTGACCAAGATATTAAATGTCTGTGCAATGATGAATGCATAAAAAGGCTTCTTGTTATCTTGTTTAAACAAGTCCTTAAAATTGGTTTCCAATCCGATGGACGTGAAGGCCAAAGCAAACCATAATCCTTGTAAGCTTTTCAGACTTTCCTTGATCTGATTGGTGGTTTCAGCTGGAATCACAAAGGAAAACAAGAGCGAAACCGCAACAAATCCTACCACAAATTTCGGGAATCTGTCCCAGATCAACCTTAAAGTAGGCTTATCTTTCTTTGTTTCATCATCGACCGATTTGGAATAGGTCCAATAGATACTGATGAAAAAAGCCGCGATACCTAACAATACATTCTGGGAGAATTTAACGATCGTACTGATCTTTAAGGCTTCTTCACCGACCAAAGATCCAGAGGCTACTACCGCCCCGGTCGTATCGATACTACCACCCAACCAAGCTCCTGTAACCTCCTGAGAGAGGTTCAGCCATTGCGCTATGTAAGGCATGAAGATCATCATCGGTATGGCCGTGATCAATACTAAAGAGATGACATAAGATAATTTCTTATTATCGCCTTTAATGGCTCCCGAAGTTGCAATAGCGGCGGATACCCCACATATGGAAACCGCACTGGACAGCATCAAGGACATTTCTTTATCGATTTTTAATTTGCGGCAAACCCAATAGGCAAAGTACCATACGGAAACCACGACCAAAAGGGCCTGAATCAAACCCAGCGATCCTGCCTTTAGGATATCTCCGAAAATCACGGTCGTACCAAGCAACACCAAACCGATCTTCACATATAGTTCCGTGTTCAAGGCATTTTTGAACCATTCCGGAAGTTTAAAGCAGTTACTGATGATCAGGCCGATGGCAAGACTGAAAATTACAGCCTCCAGGTTATATTCTTTGATGGTCGAATTACCTGCCAAAACCAAAGCCACAAGGGTGAGTACAAATACTGTAGGAAAGACGATCAATAAGGCTTTTAGGTTCTTTTTTAGGAGGATGGCACCTAAAATGGCGACTGCATAAACCAACCCAAATTGGGAAGCCATGCTCAATAGGTTATTTCCGGAAAAAACCTTTTGGGTCAACTCCGAAGAATCCGCCCAACTGAAACTTGGTTTTGGAACTACGATACCAAATAAGGCCAATGCTATAATAGCAAAACCCAAGATAACAACTACCCAATCTTCTGAGAGTTCAAATGATTTTCTTTCCATGGATTCGTTTAAGTTGATTGATCAGCTAAATCGCTAATTGCGGGCTGAATATAGGGAAATTTAAATGTAAAGCCTCTTTGGGAGGTTAAAATTGTTGTTACAGGAACGGTCTCTAAAAGTAAACTCGCATCGACCCCTTTAAACCTCGCGCCAATCTTGGCCAAGAAAACTGGCAAGGGCATACCGATTGGCATATGCGCTGCCTTTCTGATGGCCTTCATAAATTCGGCATTGGAAACAGGATTTGGGCTACAGGCATGGTAAACCTGATCTGGCTTTTCCAGATCGGCGATCCAAAGCAGCAACCGTTTAAAATCTTCATGATGTATCCAGGAAACCATTTGCGTCCCATCCCCTACCTTACCGGCGAGCCCGAATTTTGCCAATGGATATAACTCGGCAAACATTCCAGATCCTTGCAGCAATACCGGACTTATGCGAAGAATCACCTTTTGGGTATCCGGGGTCGATGTGTTTAAACAGGCTGCCTCCCATTTCTTGGCCAATTCGGCCAGGAAATCATGACCAAAATCTGTACTTGTTTCATCTTGTAAGGTTTTTCTTCCATTGAAAATGGAAACACCCGAAGCATTGATCCATATTTTAGGAGGATGCTCCATGGTTCCGATCGCTTTTCCCAAAAGGGAGGTAGGAACTACTCGCGAAGAAAGCAACAAAGCTTTATTCTTTTCATTGAAAACCCTATTAATCGATAAGCCCGTGAGGTTGATCAGCACATCTGCTCCTTCTATCTTTTTAACCCAATCTCCTAATTGCTCTCCATCCCAAAGCACATAATTTAGGGCGGGATGATCTGACCGATGCTCTTCTCTGCTCAATAAGAAAACCTCATCGCCTCTTTTCAAAAATTCTTTGGTCAATATTTTTCCAAGGTTGCCGGTCCCACCAGCGATTACTATTTTCTTCATTGTGCTAATTTTATTTTAAAATGATCGGCCAAGGCTATTCTTGCGGCATGAAATCCGCACATGCCATGTACACCCCCGCCTGGTGGAGTAGATGCCGAGGCTATATACACTTTCGGATCCGAAGTTCGATAAGGCGTCAAGGATTTTGTCGGCCGGGTAAACAATTGACGAAGGTCCATCATCCCACCGGAAATATCCCCTCCAATATAATTCGGATTATAGGCTTCCATATCAGCCGTATTCATGACCGATCTAGCCAATATCGTATCTTTAAATCCCGGAGCAAAACGTTCCACTTGATGTTCTATAACCGAGGTCATATCCACTTCCGATCCAAAGGGAACATGGCAGTACGCCCAACCCGTATGTTTCCCATCAGGCGCCCTGCTCGAATCGAACATGCTCTGTTGAGCGAACAAAACATAAGGCTTTTTGTTCAGCCTTCCATGCTGAGCATCCGATTCCGATTGTGCAATCTCCTCAAAACTATTTCCTAGGTGTACTGTTGCCGCCTGTTGGCAGCGGGTATCCTGAAATGGCGTAGCTTCAGACAATGCCCAATCGATCTTGAATACCCCCATGCCATACCGAAAAGCTTCCAACTGTTTTTTATAACCGCTTGTTAGGTTTAGGTTCTTTAACTCCAACACTTGCTTAGGTGTCATATCCAAAATACAGATCCGATGGGATGGCAGGTCGGCCATATCCTTCACCCAGGTCTGCAGCTGAATCTCTCCGCCCAAAGCTTGGTAATAAGCAGCTAGAGCATCAGCAATAGCCTGAGAACCACCTATTGGAATTGGCCAACCGAACCGATGGGCAACCGTCCCTAACATCATACCGATGGCTGCAGTCGCCGGTTGTTCCAAGGCCTGCATGCCATGAGCAACAAGACCAGCCCAAAGAGACCGGGTCCTTTCGGATTGGAAGCCATCAGCGATGGTCTTTGCCGAGCGCAATGCCTTCAACCCGAATCTACCCATCAAAAAAGGATGCTTTGGAAAACGCAATGGCCCCATGACATCTTCGGAAAGCTCCTCCCACTGATCTACAAAGGGAGCATATAATCGTTTATATGCTTGGAAATCCGTTCCCAATTCCTTTTCCATAGCCTGCATATTCCTGTGCAACAGCACAGCCGGTTGGTTATCCAGGGGATGCGCGACTTCATAGTCTGCATAGGTAAACCGCAGACCATAATTAGCTAATGGGAGCTTGGAAAAGAAAGGCGAGGCCAATGCCATCGGGTGGATGGCCGAGCAAACATCATGGCTAAAACCAGGCAGGGTCAATGCCTTGGTCCGCATACCCCCACCGTAGCTATCTGCACCTTCTATCAATAGCGTTTGCAGGTCAGCTTGCTGAAGGGTTATTGCCGCAGCAAAACCATTCGGTCCTGAACCAATAATTATCGCGTCGTACTTAGCCAAAATTTTGTCTTTCCTCTAATTTAGCATATTAAAATTCGAATTGCGGTATTTTCAGAAAAACGAGCATGCTTTTAGTAAATTAGTATTTTGTCCATTTTCACTACTTTAATCTTTGGTTAGCTTCGAAGATAAACCATACTGAAAGCATACTAAAAGTATGTAAAATCTATGCTTTACATACTTTCTCTATACTTTAACCCCGCTTTAACCCTACTTAAACCACGATTCTAACCCTAATTCAAACATATTTTGAATACACAGCATCGATACTAGGTGCAGAAAATGGAATATATAGGTTTAGAAGATCAACATAATTAATGTCAACAATAATTCTTCTTTGCTGGCATACTTTAATTTGCTGGCATTCTTTAAATGGTACAAGAAATTGTCTAACTTTTTGGGGGTACTCTATTTTAGAAACCTTCTTGGATACATCATATATTCACAGCGAACCTAATAATAGAAAAAGGCCAACCAATGGTTGACCTCAATTTTATTTATCAGGATCTAAATCCCTATGATTAATGTTAACCTATTCGCTTAATAATCCGATTAATTCTTTCTGTATGGCTTCGCCTTTATCCTCATTATACCAACGTTGGATAAATTCCTTGATTTCTTCAAAAGGTTTCCCTTCGGCTTTCATCTGCTCAAAAATGGCCTGCAATACAGCAGGTCTAGGGCCCCATACCACTTTATCATGCCCAACATCGTTACGGATGATCAATTTTGGAATGGATTTACCGCCATTAGTCAAGTATTCATCGATCAGGTAAGGCTCGGTATCCCTCAATTGGATATCCAAATCAATGAATTCATTGTCCTTCACGATCTGGTAGATCTGCGCTACGGAATGTGCTGCATCCCCACACCATGGTTCAGTGATAACGATCCAATGCTGTGGATCTTTGATTTGCTGAATACAGTTTTTCATTTCTTCAGAAGGTTCAAACTTTTTAAGCCATCTGGTCATTCTAGACCAGTTCAGCTTCGTGTAGTTCAGGTAATCAGCATCGTTGGAGTATGCTTCGTGATTTTCTGTGTTTGTTAAAATATCTTCGAAGTAACTCAGGTATTCGTCAAAATTCATGTTTGATTTCTATTTCCACAAAAGTAATCAAATAATGGATAATTCAGAAATGATGACAGAATGTCACATTCCAATGACAATAGCAGGTAAAAATTACCGCGTTTCCGCTGACAAAGTGAGAAAAAACCATTTGGCATAACCGTTGTTGATAGAATATGAAATCGAAAATTTTTAAAAAGTAAATAGATAACACAACAAGATATGTCAAAAATTATAGGAATCGACTTAGGAACTACCAACTCATGTGTAGCCGTAATGGAAGGTAATGAGCCGGTAGTAATTGCCAACAACGAAGGTAAACGCACTACGCCTTCAATCGTGGCATTCGTAGAAGGTGGTGAACGTAAGGTTGGGGATCCTGCAAAACGTCAAGCGATTACAAACCCGCACAAAACTGTTTATTCTATCAAACGTTTTATGGGTGTAACGTACGATGAGGCAAAAAATGAGATCGAACATGTTCCTTATAAAGTAGTAAAAGGCGACAACAATACGCCACGTGTGGAAATTGATGATCGCAAATATACACCACAAGAAATTTCAGCCATGATCCTTCAGAAAATGAAGAAAACGGCTGAAGATTATTTAGGTCAGGAAGTTTCTCGCGCGGTTATTACCGTTCCTGCATACTTCAACGACGCACAACGTCAAGCAACAAAAGAGGCTGGTGAAATCGCAGGATTGAAAGTAGAGCGTATTATCAACGAACCTACAGCTGCAGCATTGGCTTATGGTCTTGATAAAGCAGACAAAGACATGAAAATCGTGGTATTCGACTGTGGTGGTGGTACGCATGACGTTTCAGTTCTTGAATTAGGCGATGGCGTATTCGAAGTAAAATCTACCGATGGTGATACACACTTAGGTGGTGATGACTTTGATAACGCGATCATCAACTGGTTAGCAGCTGAATTTGCTGACGAGAACAATGGTTTCGACCTGAAAAAAGATGCGATGGCATTGCAACGCTTGAAAGAAGCTGCTGAAAAAGCAAAAATCGAATTATCAAGCACTACTTCAACAGAGATCAATTTACCATATATCACTGCTGATGCAACAGGACCAAAACACTTAGTACGCAACTTATCACGTGCTAAATTTGAAAGCTTAGTAGGACCGCTTATCGAGCGTACTATCGAGCCTTGTCGTACAGCATTGAAAAACGCAGGTTACTCTACTTCAGATATCGATGAAGTAATCTTAGTAGGTGGATCGACCCGTATTCCAGCAATCGTAGAAGCTGTTAAAAAATTCTTCGGAAAAGATCCTTCAAAAGGTGTTAACCCGGATGAGGTGGTAGCATTAGGAGCTGCAATCCAAGGTGGTGTATTAACCGGTGAAGTGAAAGATGTATTGTTATTGGATGTTACCCCACTTTCCTTAGGTATTGAAACTATGGGTGGTGTAATGACCAAATTGATCGAATCAAATACCACGATCCCTACTCGTAAATCGGAAGTATTCTCGACTGCATCTGACAACCAACCATCCGTTGAGATCCATGTATTGCAAGGTGAACGACCAATGGCTGCACAGAACCGTACGTTAGGACGTTTCCAATTGACAGACATCCCTCCTGCACCTCGCGGTATCCCGCAGATCGAAGTGGTATTCGACATCGATGCAAACGGTATCATCAAAGTATCGGCGATCGATAAAGCAACCGGTAAAGAGCAGAATATCCGTATCGAGGCATCTTCTGGTCTTTCGGATGAGGAAGTAAAGAAAATGAAGCAAGAAGCGGAAGCTAATGCGGAAGCAGATAAAAAAGTGAAAGAGGAAGTGGATAAGTTGAACTCTGCTGATGCCTTGATCTTCTCTACCGAAAAACAATTGAAAGAATATGGCGAGAAAATCTCGGCAGATAAGAAAGCTCCAATTGAAGCAGGATTAGAGAAATTGAAAATTGCTCATGCAGCGAAAAACTTCGCAGATATTGATTCGGCATCTGCTGAATTACAGGCCGCTTGGAATGCAGCATCGGAAGAGATGTACGCTGCATCTAACCAAGGCGCTGGAGATCAACAAGCACAAGGCGATGCTGGTCAAGGTCAAGCTAATACTGGCGGAAACCAAGGCGGAGCAGATGATGTGCAGGATGTTGATTTCGAAGAAGTGAAATAATTTAAGCGATTTATTGATCCTTCGGGGTTTCATTAAATTATCCTTATCATATGAAAGGGAGTTTCCAAATGGAAACTCCCTTTTTTTGTCTTCCTGAGCATCGTCGAAGGATGACATAGCCCCACGATTACGGATAATCCCTCAAAATAATTACCGATAATGCCTCAAAATACCTTTATCAAATACTGTCCAAACCGCAGCTGGAAGATTGGCTCTTTTGAGCGCCTGATTAGTCCAGGTATTGCAGGAATAAAACAGACTATATGCCCCTTTTGCTTCATAGAAAGCATCATCCATACCATATTGCGCATTTGTTTGGATGTAGATCGGATCTCCCTGGGCATCCTTATCCAGACTCGCTAAGATAAAATCGGTTAAGGCTTGATACTGTTCTTGGCTGATCATTAATTTCCTGCATTGCTCATCTATGCTCATATTCCTGTAATAAGTCACATGCAGGGCGGTTTCTCCAATTCCAAGTCCGGCTATCAAGGCGGTTTTTAAGGTTAGGTCCTTCCATTCCGGTGTATTCAAATAAAACCCTTTATCACCCCATCCAATAGCAATAAATCGATGATCTGCGGATTTACCCTTGGTATGATCGATCGGAAAGACCTTGCTCCAATCCTGTTCGCCTACTTTAATGGGCAGGACCAGATCCGTATGTACACCATTCGACAACACATAAAATGGGATCTCCGCCTTGGAATCGGTAGATTCCTGCTTATTTAGCGAAATACGTGACAGCACCGCATCGGCAGAAAAATAAATCAAGCCGAAAACCAGTATTCCCAATAAGACATAGGCCAACCAAATCATTATTCTTTTCATTATGGTTTATATTTGACCTCAATAATAAGAAAAACGGCTAAAGAAATCCTTATCAATTTCCTTAGCCGTTCCATATTTCTTTGAAAGTTGCTCCTGCTTAGAACAATTTCTCCGGATAAACTTTATCTGCAATCAATTTAGAGATGCTCTCCTGAACGATCGGCTTATCTTCTACATACGTTACGCCGAACCATTTTGAAGAGGTAGGGATCACTTTAAAGTCCGCCATACCATGTTTCACCATGTAATCTGGAATGGATGGAATAAAGAATTCAGATTTAGGATTATCTCCATTCTCTTCCACAAATTTAGGGAACAGATCCATACATACCTCAAAAACCTTTGGTGTGAAGCCCCAGAAGTTCATGGATACCCTGGCATCTGCAGGAAGTTCTGTCTGCACACCATTCTCTTCATAAACAATCTTACGGTTTCCATTATCATCCGTTACGTAATAGATGTTCGTACGTTCGGTTACCGATTCCATATTTCCTTCTTCGTTCACTTCACAAACCCCTCTGGAAACATAGCCATAATCCGACATGGTATTACCCACTTCAAAGCCCATTAAGGACATGTGTGTATCGGAAACTTCGTTGGTCAGGAAATCCGCCATTTTCTGGAAGGCATCATAACCATAGAAATCATCGGCATTGATTACACAGAAAGGACCATCGACAACATCCTTAGCGCTCATTACCGCATGGGCAGTACCCCAAGGTTTGGTACGTTCGATTTCCTTGTCAACACCAAATTTCTTCAGGTTGAAATCCTGGAAGGCATAATCCACATCAATTTTGCCAGCGAATTTTGCATCAAATTTATCACGCATCACCTGCTCAAATTCTTGGCGGATAATAAAAACTACTTTACCAAATCCTGCACGAATAGCATCATAAATTGAATAGTCGATAATAGATTCTCCATGTGGACCAAATCCGTCAACTTGCTTTAATGATCCGTAGCGGCTTGCCATCCCTGCTGCTAATACTACCAAAGTAGGTTTTCCCATAATATAAATTTTTGTTTAGTATTCTTAATTTCTATGCGCAAATATACTATTTTACTGTTATCTCTTTTTAAACATTGCATTTAAGATGTCACTTGCCAGTTTCCCCAACAATTTCACCCCTTCCCGGGCCAATGTTCTGCTGGCCTGGTTCTGTGCGGCCTCCAAAGGCGATTGCCTGCGAGACTTCGATGAACTGCTGCTTTTAGAGGCCTTTTCGGCTTCTTTCTGTGCCTTTTCAGCCGCTTCCTGCGCCTCGAACTGCCCCATCTTTTCTTCCAGGATTTCGGAAGCCGTACGGCGTTCCACACGTTCCTGGTATTTCCCATTATACTCGGAATTGCGGACCAATTCTTGGTAAAGTGCCGGTTGGCATGGCCCCATCACTGCCCTGGCAGGAACGAGGTGCGTGGCTACCACTTCTGTTGGAATACCTTTATCATTTAAGACGGTCACCAAAGCCTGCCCTGTTCCCAGAGAAGTCAATATTTTATCTATCTCATAAAACTCCGAAGTTGGATAAGTTTTCACCGTTTTCCGTAGGTTCTCGGCATCGTTAGGGGTAAATGCCCTTAAAGCATGTTGGATCCTGTTTCCCAATTGTCCCAAAACAGATTCCGGGATATCAGTTGCTGCCTGCGTACAGAAGAATACCCCTACTCCTTTGGAACGGATCAAGCGAACGATCTGTTCGATCTGGGTTAAAAAGGCCTTGGATGCGCCGTTGAACAACAAATGCGCCTCATCAAAGAAGAACACCAACTTTGGTTTATCCAGATCGCCTACTTCCGGCAGGTTCTTGAACAGTTGTGCCAAGAGACTCAACAAGAAGGTGGAGAACAACAAGGGTTGATCCTGGATATCCGAAATATTCAGGAGGGTGATGACCCCTTTACCATCTATTTTTCCGAAAAGATCAGTGATGTCAAATTCTTTTTCCCCAAAGATATGGGCAAGCCCCTGCTGTTCAATGGCTACAATTTTTCGGAGGATGGTACTGGCACTCGCCGAGCTGATCTTTCCGTAATCGCTTTTTATTTCCTCCGCTCCCGGACCTTCCGAAAGGTAGCCCAATAACCTTTTCAGATCCTGGAAATCGACGATCGGCAGCTGATTATCATCCGCATATTTAAAAATCGCGCTCAATACACCGGCTTGGGTATCGTTCAGATCTAGGATCCGCGATAATAGCACAGGACCAAAATCCTCTACCGTAACACGCATCGGCGCGCCCAGATTGCCGCTCAATGAAAAGAGTTCTATTGGAAAACTCGCTGGTTCAAAGGGAATACCCACAGCATTTCCACGTTCGATCAACGCATCATTGGTTTTTCCCGGCTCTGCCAATCCCGAAAGATCGCCCTTCACATCAAGCATGAAGACCGGTACGCCGGCATCGGAGAGCTGTTCGGCCATCAATTGCAGGGTCCTGGTCTTTCCTGTACCGGTTGCACCGGCGATCAAACCATGTCGGTTCATCATTTTTAAGGCGAGGTTAACCTTGGCATCCGTTACGATTTCGCCATTCAGGATTCCAGATCCCAATTGTATAAAAGCGCCCTTAGGACTGTAAGAGGCTGTAATTTTCTGAATAAATTGTTCTTTCATGGTATTTTTGGACTAATACTGAACTATTTGTACCCGAAAATAGGAATTAAATAGGATTATACAATAATAGAATTTTGAGAGAAGTACATTAAGGAATTATTAAGAAATCAGATTAAAGGCAATCCTTTTGTAATTTTTTCATAATAAAATTTCAAAAAAGCTTTCTTTTTAAAATTAAATTTTATTTTTGTACTGTTTATGATTGCGAGCCGAAACTTATTTACAAAAGCGTACAGGATCTTAGCTGCCAAGCTATGTTTCTTTGTGTTCTTCACAAAGATGCTGATCTCCATCACGCCGATGTTTGTAGATGTACTGGACAAAGGTACTGTTCTACAGGTGGTTATGCAATTAGAAATCGAGAATACAGCCAAAGGGGCCAATAGCAACAATGAGGATATCCATGAAACGGGTATCAAGGTTTTCAAACCAGATGCCATTGATTTCCTAGCCTTTAATCCCACCATTGAAAGTACAGCGCAGATCAAGCATTACCTACGTAATGAGAAAAGTATCTGTGCCTTTCATCCATCCGTACCGACACCCCCTCCTAACTGTTAATTCATTTTTTTCCGATTATCAGGTTCTCTGACCGGCCATGCTGTGTCTTAATGGGACCATTGAGCTTATTCACAAAAAAAAATTGAATTTAACAAATTGAACAAATTATGTTTGGTACACGTACGTCCGCTTTTCTAAAATTGTCGAAAAGGGACTTAAAATATGACTTTCCCGCAAGTATAGTAGTTTTTCTAGTCGCATTACCTTTATGTTTAGGAATCGCGATGGCCTCCGGAGCGCCACTTTTTGCCGGTATCTTAACAGGAATTATTGGCGGCTTAGTGGTTGCTTCGGTTTCGGGCTCTCCTTTGAGTGTGAGTGGTCCTGCAGCCGGTCTGACTGTAATCGTCCTAGGATCCATTGAAAAACTGGGTGCTTATGAAACCTTTATCCTAGCGGTTATGATCGCTGGGGTTATCCAATTGATCCTGGGGATCGTAAAAGCCGGTATGATCGGTAATTACTTCCCATCATCAGTTATTCTGGGTATGTTGGCAGCGATCGGTATCACCATTATTCTAAAACAGATTCCATTGGCTTTCGGAATGACCGAAACCCATGCCTTTGAACTGGATAACGGCGGTGGTATTGCTGCATTTACTGATACGATATTCTCCAGTATCAACTGGGGGGCTACATTGATCTGTTTATTATCCCTGGCCGTGCTTATTTTCTGGCCGAATATCAAGAAATTGAACAAAGTTCCTGCTCCATTGATCGTGGTACTATTAGGTGTGGGATTGGGTTATGCCTTCCAAGGAACTTCCTTGGCCTTAAACCCGGATCACTTTGTATCCATCCCGGTGGTTTCTTCCATTGCGGAATTCAAAGGATTGTTCATCTTCCCGGACTTCACACAAATCCTGAATAAAGAGGTCTGGATTGTAGCCATCACCATTGCGATCATTGCGAGTTTAGAGACTTTATTAAGTATCGAGGCCGTAGATAAAATCGATCCATTGAAAAGAAATTCACCAACGAACAGGGAATTGGTTGCGCAGGGTATTGGTAACATGACTTCTGGATTTTTAGGTGGATTGCCTATGACTTCAGTGATCGTACGTTCATCTGCAAATGCCAATGCGGGCGGTAGAACAAGACAATCGGCGATGTTGCATGCCGTTTGGTTATTGTTGGCCTTATTGGCGATCCCAAGTATCATCAACCTGATTCCATTGGCAGGGTTGGCCGCTATCCTTTTACATACAGGATATAAATTGGCAAAACCAGCTTTATTCAAGCAGATGCTAGGTAAAGGATTGGATCAATTCATTCCATTCTTTATAACCGTTGCAGCGGTTGTTTTCACCGATCTATTGACCGGTGTTGGGGTTGGTATTTTGGTTGCAACGTTCTATATCTTGAGAGCAAACATGCACAATGCTTACCATTTCAACATTAAACCAACGGAAGTGGAGGATAGTTCTGTTGCTGTGTTGACCTTGGCGGAGGAAGTAACCTTCCTGAACAAAGCGCCAATTCAGGAAAAATTGTACAATCTTCCGAAAAACGTGAAGAGTATCCTGATCGATGGACATCGAAGTAAGTTTATCGATAAGGATGTCATTGATGTGATCAAGGATTTTGAGCAGAATGCGATAAGCAAAGGCTTGGAAATTGAGCTGAACGATGTAACTTACAAAAAGAGAAAGCGATCTAACAAGAGTCCTTTCAAGAAAAAAAAACATAAACTTCAAAAAGTAGTTTAAAAGAATAAAATAATTGCAGAAACTTGTATTGTTTCTTAATCGAACAACATATAAAAATTTAAAAAAATGAGCTTAAAAGAGTTAGAAATTGGTTTTAACAACATTATAGAAGGTAATAAAGACTGGATGGATTTCGTACAGAAAGACACAACAGGAAGATTTCAACAATTAGCAAATGGTCAAAACCCGGAGATTTTATGGATTGGTTGTGCGGATAGCCGTGTACCAGCGAATGAATTGACAGGAAGAAAGCCGGGTGAGGTGTTTGTACATCGTAATATTGCCAATATGTGTGTGCACTCGGATATGAGTATGTTGGCCGTTTTAGACTATGCGGTAAATGTATTGAAAGTGAAACATATCATCGTAGCTGGACACTATGGTTGTGGTGGAGTTGCCGCTTCTTTGAGTAGTCAGCAATATGGTATTATTGATAACTGGTTATGCCATATCAAGGATGTCTACCGCTTGCACGCGGAAGAGATTGATGCAATCGAAGATCAAACCGAAAAGACCAATAAATTGGTGGAACTGAATGTAAAGGAGCAGGTATTGAATCTTTGCAGTACGTCCATTGTGCAGAACTCCTGGAAAAATGGTGCTGACCTAGCAATCCATGGGATGGTGATCAATATCGGAACCGGCCAATTGATTGATCTGGATACTACTTTTACCAGCAATGAATCGCTGGGTAAGGTGTTTAAGTATATGTAGGGTTTTAGATTATAGATGATAGATATTAGATGATAGACTTTGGCATGGTCTATTATCTATTGTCTAATGTCTATTGTCTAATGTCTACAATCTATTGTCTATAATCTATTGTCTATATTCAATAAAGACAGCACGCCGTCATTGCGAGGAACGAAGCAATCTTTACACTAATCGAAAGATTGCTTCGTCGTACCTCCTCGCAATGACGGCGTTCTTGCAATGACGGCGTTCTTTCAATGAAAAAGTTCTTACGATGAAAAGGTTGTTACGATGAAAAGGTTGTTACGATGACAGGGTCTATAATCTATCATCTATAATCTATTGTCTATTTAACGAATGTCCCATCCAAATTAATTGCTTTCGCGAAAGCAGTAGAATACAGATCGGCCATTACAGCAAAATGATCTCTGGTTATTTTACTATCCAGATCAAACTCGCCTTCAAACTTCCGTCTACTTTTCCAATCTTTCTCCACCTGTCTTTCAACCTCATCCCCTTTAAAGGAAACAAACTTGATCAAGCTGAATAAATCCCGCCAGGTCATATCCTGATCCTTATAATTATCCAAGAACCATAGCTGGCTCCGGGTATAGATATCATTCAATACATCCTTCACATCCCCAAACTTCACAAAATCATCCCCTTTGAACATATACTTATCCCCTTCCACCTTTCCAAGGAAAAATCCCGATAAATAACTTTTCTGTATAGATCCATAATGCACATCCGTAGTCTTTACATCCTGGTAAGGGTTCAATCGAGCCGAAAAACCCAATAACTCCGCCTGCAATTTCCGAATATCAATGGTTTTTGTATCGGACTTAAAGAAAGCTACATATCCAGCTGTAGCCCCCAAAGCCTGCCCATAAGCTGCCCTAAAAGCAATATTTTCTGGGTCAGCATCCAATTCCCGCAAGAAACCAATATCAAATAGATTCTCTTTTTCAAAAGTCAATAGATCTTTCAGCAATAAGACATACACCTCATCCTTCATCTCTCCCACCGCTAACGTGGTCCTGCTCGCTGCCAAACTCACTTCCTTCGCATTTTGCAAACTGCTGGACAACCCTTCTTTTTTTGCGCCTTCCCCTTTTTTGAATAGCAATCCATCCTTGCTGGCATCAACCACCGAAAGCACCTGTATGCTCTGCCGATTGGCAAGTTGGATCTGCCATTCCCTTCTCTTCTTCTCCACATTCAGGATCTGCTGATCCCTAACAATGGTCAGATTGGGCAGTTCCCTCAGCATTTTCTCAATCGCATTCCTAGCCAATTGAGGATTGAAATCGGCTTTCACAGCCATCGCCAAAGAATCACTCTTTGTTTTGCTCATGCCCATCTCCATCAACAGATTCATCCAGATGCCTGCATCCAGATTCTCATTTTTAACCATCTTCAAGGGCTGGGAAGTGATCTCCGGTGCAATCTGCTGTTGATCCAAGACCCATATCGTGGGAACACTCGATCTCGCCGCCTGCACAGCAGCAGTCAGGGCCGTAATATCCGAACCATAGACCAACATCTTCGGTTTCTCCCTTTTTTGGGCCATTAATGCAACAGGAAATATAATCAGGGTAAGTAGTAATAATCTCAAATTCATAATTGTTTAAATATACATCGAAAATACATAAAATAGCGTTAAGTATTCGTTAATGGGATAACCAATATATCGTTGAAATACCTAACTTTGCTACATGTTAGAAGAAGAAAAATCCTTGAATTTTATTGAAGAGATTATTGAAGAAGATCTTCGTAATGGGAAGAATGACGGGCGTGTTTTGACCCGTTTCCCGCCGGAACCAAACGGCTATCTTCATATTGGACATGCTAAGTCGATCTGTCTGAACTTTGCTTTGGCACAGAAGTACAATGGTAAAACAAATCTTCGTTTTGATGACACCAATCCGGTTACGGAAGATGTGGAATACGTAGAGAGCATCAAAAAAGATATTCAATGGCTTGGTTTCCAATGGGCTGAGGAATTATATACTTCTGATTACTTTGACACCTTGTACCAATATGCCGTTGAGCTGATCAAAAATGGATTGGCCTATGTGGACGACAGTACTGCGGAGGAAATTGCCGCAGCTAAAGGTACTCCTACCGAACCAGGAACACCTACACCCTACCGGAGCAGAAGCATAGAAGAAAACCTTACGCTTTTTGAAGAAATGCGTGAAGGAAAATATAAAGATGGAGAGAAGGTATTACGCGCGAAGATAGATTTGGCAAGCCCGAATATGCACATGCGTGATCCGATCATTTACCGCATCAAGCATGCCCACCATCACCGTACCGGTGATAAATGGTGTGTATACCCGATGTATGATTTTGCACATGGCCAATCGGATTCCATCGAAAAGATCACTCATTCCGTTTGTACCTTGGAATTTATCCCTCACCGTCCTTTATACGATTGGTTGATCGATAGATTGGAGATTTTCCCATCCAAACAATATGAATTTGCGCGTTTGAACCTGACGTATACCGTGATGAGCAAGCGTAAATTATTGCAATTGGTGAACGAGAAATTCGTGGAGAGTTGGGATGATCCACGCATGCCTACCATCTCAGGTCTTCGCAGACGTGGTTACACCCCAGAAAGTATCCGTAATTTCTGTGAACGCATCGGTATCCAAAAACGGGAGAACATGATCGATGTGAGTTTATTGGAATTCTGCATTCGCGAGGATTTGAATAAAACGGCTTGGAGAAGGATGGCTGTGCTTGATCCGATCAAATTGATCATCAGCAATTATCCTGAAGGTCAGGTCGAGGAATTGCATGGCGAGAACAACCCGGAAGTGGAAGGTGGCGAAGGCAGCAGAACGATCCCTTTCTCCAAAGAACTTTGGATCGAAAGAGAGGACTTTATGGAGGATGCGCCTAAGAAATTCTTCCGTTTAGGTCCTGGATTGTCCGTGCGATTAAAACATGGATATATTGTAACCTGTACCGGATTTAACAAAGATGAAAACGGGAATATCACGGAGGTAATCTGTGAATATCATCCGAATTCAAAATCAGGGGAAGACACTTCAGGAATGAAAGTAAAAGGGACTATACATTGGGTATCGGTCGCTCATGCGAAAGAAGCCGAGGTAAGACTTTACGATCGCTTGTTCCAAGACATCAATCCTGCAGCTGCTGAGGATTTCAAGGCATCCATTAATCCGGATAGCTTGCAAATTATTGAAAAAGCATATATCGAACCTGATTTAATCCATGCAGAACCGGGTAAAGGATATCAGTTCATCAGATTGGGCTACTTTACCCTGGACAATAAGATCAGTACGCCAGAGAAACCAGTATTCAATAGAACCGTTGGTTTAAAAGACTCATGGGCTAAAGAGGTGAAAAAAGGTTAATCGATCTGCGTTCAAGAAAGGTTTTTATATTTAATCTCAAAAAAAATCCTCTTCATGTAGTTGAAGAGGATTTTTTTTGAGATTAAATAGGCTTGGCTTTAGAACATTACATCCAGACTGAATTATATTTATCTCCCATTCGTTTAACCTCTGCCAATAAAGACTCATCTTTGGCTGACCCTAATATTCCTTCGTAATTCTTTAAAGCTGCAAGACCCAACTGAATTGTATAGCCATCTGCTCCACCTAAAGACCGCTTACTGATCAGCAGTTGTTCATTCAACAACTCATCGATGGTCTGAAGGTTTCTTTTAGCCAGGCTATTCGCTTTCTCCAGTTCTTTGGTTTTGTACAAGGTATCCACCACCGTACCATTCAAATAGGATAAGCGCATCGACCGGTTTACTTTTGGTTGCAAATCATAGGCTTTTAAGGCTAGATTTCTCGCATGCTCGAAGTTCTCCTGTTGCATGAGCTGAGCAATACCTTGTTGGTACACGTTGGAAAACACCCAATTCTCGTAAAACTTGTTCGAATCCGTATCAAAATGATCCAACGTGGAGATATCACTCCATTTGAATTTTTCCATGACATTGCTATAGAGTTTTTCCGTATTGACCAAGGAGGTGTCGTCTGCCGGCTGACCAACCTCTACAGGCATCAATTTCAACAGCATTCCTTCATTCGCCAAATACTTATCCAACCCCATAAAGATGGAATTGGGACTCATGGTCGTGAAATAGATCGGACGCTCCCAGTTGTTCTCATTTAGAATGGACATGATGGCGAGTTCCGCCCTCGAAACGTAATTCTGTTTATAATCCCATTCCATGTACGCTGGAATGTAGCTTTCCCAAGATTTCGGAACAACCGAATTGGCCAGTACCGCTTCCTTATTGATCTTCAATCTTAACTTATGGCTAGGCAGGACATTTTCAAATGTTCCATCCTGTAATTGCACTTTATTAGCTTGGTCATCAGAAAGCATGATGGCCAACATCTGATCCAGATCCACGTGACCTTCAATTCCCATATCCAATACCCTTATGTAATCGCGGACACCCTTCTTCACCTTATCAAAAGCAAATCCTACAGGAATAGCCTTGGCTTGGTTGATGTCCTGCATCGCCTGTTTTACATACCAGTCTGATTGCAGATACCCATGATTCAAGACCCTAACATCTGTTCGTATGCCTTCCACCTCCTGTAAATACCATAAAGGGAAGGTGTCGTTATCAGAATAAGTAAATAATATGGCATTCGGCTCGCAGGATTGCAGGGCATTATAGGCCATCTCTTTGGTCATCATCCGATCTGAACGGTCGTGGTCATCCCAGTTTTGGGTGACCAATAAGATTGGCCCCAAAAACATACAGAGACCTGCTGTCGCAACGGTCAATTGCCTTGTTGGCAGTTTTACACGTTGCTGTATAAATTCAAGGATGGCCAAGAAACCCAGTCCGATCCAGATCGAGAACACATAGAATGATCCGGCGTAAGCATAATCCCTTTCCCGAGGTTGTAAAGGCGATTGATTTAAATATAGAACTATCGCTAACCCTGTGAAAAAGAAGAGAAGACCTACAATAGCCGCATCCCTTTTACTTTTTTTCAATTGCCATAACAATCCTACCACCCCTAATACTAATGGAAGGAAGAAATAGGTGTTCCTGCTGGGATCCTGTTTAAAATACTCACTTAAATGAGCCTGTCCCGGTATTCGGAGATCATCGAGAAAAGAGATTCCTGAAATCCAATTTCCTGCATGGAATTCCCCCTGGCTTGGCTGATCATTTTGTCTTCCTACAAAATTCCACATGAAATAGCGGGAATACATATGACCGATCTGGTACTGGAAGAAAAATTTCATATTATCAGCAAAGGATGGACTTTCCCCTTCCCTTAATCCCAGATAGGATCGATAGAACGCTTCATGATCTTTATGATATATCCTCGGGAACAGCACTTCCTTATCATATTCATAGGAATTTCTACCTCCAATTTTTGTGTAAGTTTTTGCATCTTTTCTATAGTTGCTTCCCTCTTCTTTGACACCAATAATCTGAGAATCAAAATTAGGACCTTTGAATAAAGGTTCCGATTGGTACTGCTCCCTACTCAAATAACCTAAAAAGGAGAATACATTATCCGGAGCATTGTTGTTCAAGCTGATGTTGGTATGCGAACGTACCATCAATAACCCGTAGGAGCCGAATCCCAAGTAAATAAACCCCAAGGAAAGCAATGCCAAATTCAGGATGGGCTTTGATTTTTTTATCGAATAATAAATTCCAAATACCAATCCGCCCGTTAATAAGGCGACAAAGAAGTAAATCCCGCTGCCAAATGGCATACCCAAGCTATTCACAAAAAACAGATCAAACTGGGCCGCAATCTTTACAGAGTATTGAATCACACCCCAAAGGATCAAAGCCAACACCAACACTCCCCAACCCAATGATTTTAAGATACCGGACCATTTGACCTGGGCAGTCTTCCTGAAATAAATCAGCAGCGCAATGGCAGGTATAGTCAATAAATTCAGCAAATGTACCCCTATACTTAACCCCATCACATAGGCCAGAACCAATAACCATTTACTGGCATCCGGTTCATCTGCCCTTCTTTCCCATTTCAAGGCCAACCAGAATACGACGGCCGTGCAAAGGGAAGACATGGCATACACCTCAGATTCCACCGCAGAATACCAAAAACTATCCGTAAAACTATACGCTAAAGCACCAATCAATCCTGCAGAAAAGATCTTTAACTGATGATCTTGGCTTTCTGCCTCCTGGCCACGAACCAGCACTTTTCGGGCAATGGCTGTGATCGTCCAAAATAGGAAAACAATCGTCAATCCACTACAGACTGCAGAACCCACATTCATCCAAAATGCAATTTTTTCCGTATCTCCAAAAGCCAAATTGGAAAACAGGTTTTGAAGCATTAAGAATAAGGGAGCACCGGGTTGATGTACAATTTCCAATTTATAGGCCGAAGCGATAAACTCGCCAGTATCCCACCAGCTGGAAGAGTGTTCCGTTGTGAGGATGTATACCGTCGTTGCAATGATACCACAGAGCCAGCCTAGCAGGTTGTTGATCTTCGAGTATTTCATAATTATGGGCGTTAGTTAATTAAATCTAATGTAATAAGAATATAAAAATGAAATCTCCTGTTAACATAATTTAACAGCTACTCCATAGGAGCTGATACATCGAACAAAGGCATAAATGTTAAAATATGTTAAATTATAAATGTAAATTATCCGTAGAAACGCATAAATCCTTGGACAATAAACTTGGTTTCGGGCTTGCTATAAAAAACTATAAGGAGAACAATCAGCTGAAATACAACTATTTAAAGTTAACAATATTAACAAAAACTAATGAAAATAAGTTAACAAACAGCATTAAACCTTTAAACGCCTTAACCAGTCATAAAATTGAATAACATTTGTGGAAATAATAAACAATATTCTTAACTTTAAATTCTAATAAATCACATAGAGTGACCATTAATAAACGTAAAATGAAAAAATTATTATCAATCGCATTTGCAGCTGCATTGACAGTGGGTGTGGCATCTGCACAAGAAACTAAACCAGCTGAGGGTGATTACTTTATTGCTAAAAATGTAACGGAATCTATTGTTAAGTCATTGACTGAAAAATTAGCTTTGACAAAACCACAGCAGGACTCTATTGCTAAGCATGTGTTAATTTCAGCAAAACAAGAAACTGATATTCTTGAAGCACAAGGCGTTGCGATTAAAACAAAAAGAGAACAACAACAGGCTAATCTAAGTGCTAGAACAGCTAAAATCAAAACCTTCTTAACAAAAGAACAGCTTGAATTATGGGCTAAGAAAAGTAAAGAAGAAGAAGAAGAAAATTAAGATTTAAGTCTTTAAAAATAAAGGCCGATTGCATGCAATCGGCCTTTATTTTTAAACCAGTTTTTCTACTATCTTTTTAGTCGGACCAGGATTACTCATGGTATAGAAATGCAATACCGGAGCACCAAATTCGATCAGCTCCTTACATTGCTGTACCAGCCACTCTTCCCCTACCTGTCTCACCTCGGCATTGGTTTTACAAGCATCCACCGCATCACTTAAATCCTCAGGGATATCCAAATGGAAGATCCTCGGCAAGGTGATCAATTGATTCTTTGTGGTCAAAGGTTTCAAACCTGGAATGATCGGTACATGGATATCATGCTCCCTACATTTCGTTACGAATTCTTTATATTTTTCGACATTAAAGAACATTTGGGTCACAATAAACTCAGCACCCATTTCCACTTTCTTTTTCAGCCACTTAAAATCGGTATTGAAGTTTGGCGCTTCAAAATGCTTTTCCGGATAACCGGCCACCCCAATACAGAAATCAGTTTTTTCTGAACTCCCAATATCCTCATGCAGGTATTGCCCGCGATTCATATCAGCTACCTGTTCCAACAGGTCGATGGCATAGGCATGTCCTTCTGGTGTAGGAATAAAGTCAGAGTCGCCCTTACGCGCATCACCCCGCAATACCAATACATTATCGATCCCTAAAAAGTTAAGATCGATCAAGGCATTTTCTGTCTCTTCCTTGGTAAAACCACCACAGATCAGATGCGGAACCGCATCCACTTTATATTTACTCATGATTGCAGCACAGATGGCCACTGTGCCGGGACGTTTTCTATACGACACCCGTTCCAATAAACCGTTGGAATGTTGCTTATAGAGATAATCTTCCCTATGGTAAGTAACATCAATAAACGGAGGTTTAAATTCCATCAATTCGTCCATGGTCTTGAAAATACTCTGTATCCCCTGTCCTTTTGCTGGCGGAAGCAATTCAAAGGAATACAAGGTCTTCCCATTCGCATTTTTAATGTGATCTACAATCTTCATATACTAAAATTAAAGCTTAGAGAAAACACAGCGAGTACTGGTTCATCAGCTTATCTTTCCTGGTTAAAGGTAGAATGTAGCACCTTGACAAGTGTCAGGTTGCTAAGGCTTCAGCGGGTCTAGTCCCTCTGCCTTTCTCTATAAGCACCGCTAATATCGGTTTAAAATCTGAAAAGTAAAAATTATTTTATTGTTCTCTGTACAGGTCGATCAGCCCTTCGGGAAGTTTCACTACGATCACTTCTTCTTCCGGATCCATGCCAACGATCAGGTCGTCGTTCAATGGAAACATCACTTCTTGTCCATCCATATCCACCGTGGCAATAAACTGCTGTGGCATTTCCTGCACATCCAAGATCTCGCCCAGCTCCCCATCCTTCTCATCAATCACCACATAGCCGATCAAATCGGAATATCTGAAATCATCGGGATCTCTTTCCGGCATTTTATCGTTCGGCAGATAGATCTTCTTACGCACCAATGGTTGGGCCTTATCGATATGGTCCACATCCTCAAACCAAGCGTAGGCTGTACTGTTATTGTGCAACTTGACCTGATCCACGAAATAAGGGACCAACTTCTTATCAATTTCTACAAAGATGACATCCAGATCCAGGTCGGCATAATCCTCAAACTCAAAAAACAATTGGACCTCCCCTTTCAGACCGCGGGTCTTACTGATATATCCGATGTAAAAACATTGATCGATGTTCATTTTTTTCAATTAAGCCACAAAAATACAAAAAAAGCCGATCTAAAGTAGATCGGCTTTCATTTGAATAATGCTTTAAGGAATTATCCTTCAGTTTCTTCAGTGTTTTCAGTAGCTTCTTCCGCAACCTCTTCTGTTGTTTCTTCAGCAACAGGAGTGTTTTTAGCAGCGATAGCAGCAGCTCTGTCATCCTTTTTCTTCGCTTCAGCAGCTAAAGCAGCTTTTTTAGCTTCTTCTTTAGTTTTTGCTAAACCTGATTTTTTTCCTTCGATTTGAGCACCTTTTCCTTCTAACCAGTTGTTGAAAAGTTCTTCTGCTTTAGTTTCGTCGAAAGCACCTTTTTTCACACCACCTTGTAAGTGTTTTTTGTACAAAACACCTTTGTAAGAAAGGATAGCGCGAGCGGTGTCAGTAGGTTGTGCACCTTTATTCATCCAATCCAATGCTTTTTCGAAATCTAATACGATAGTTGCTGGGTTAGTGTTCGGGTTATAAGAACCGATACGCTCGATGAATTTACCATCACGTGGAGCACGTGCATCTGCTACTACTACGTGGTAAAAAGGTTTTCCTTTTTTACCATGTCTTTGCAATCTGATTTTAGTTGCCATGTTTTTTTATTTTATGTATTCAACATATCCCCCGTGCTTCATGCAAGAAGGGACGCAAAGATAAAAACTTATTTCCAATAATAAAAGCAAACCGTTATATTCATCACATTAATCCACAACACCCTATGCAAGAAAAAGCACCCCTAAAAATAGTTAAAGCATCGGCCGGCTCCGGAAAGACATTCAGCCTGACCGTACATTACCTATCTTTATTGTTGGCCAAAGAGAGCAATTACCGCGAAATACTTGCTGTAACCTTTACCAACAAAGCAACCGCGGAAATGAAGGAAAGGATCCTTTCCGTATTGCAGGGCTTAGCAACCGGAAATCCCGCTCAGAAAATCGAGGATTACCGACAGATATTATTGGCAGAACATCCCCAATGGGATGCACATGCTCTTCAGGAAAAAGCAAAACGCATATACCGAAGGATATTACACGATTACTCCCACTTTTCCGTGAGTACCATCGACGGATTCTCCCAAAAGGTCATCCGAAGCTTCACTTATGAATTGAATCTGGATGCCGGATATGCCATCGAAATGAACACCAATAAGGTAAAACGGGATCTGACCATCATGCTGAATCAGCTCTTGGATGAAAAACCCGAACTATTGGAATGGATCATTGCCTATGCTGAGCAAAAAATAGGAAACAATGAAAATTGGAACTATCGGAATCAATTGATGAGCCTGGCCGGTCTCATATTCAGTGAAAATTTCCAGGAATTTGATGGATACATCCTTTCTGCGGATAGCAATCGGATTTTTAACATCCTGAATAAGGAGGTTTCCGAAAAAACGAGCAACTTCCTGGATGCCTTAAGCGCAGCCATTGAACAGTTCAACCAAACCTACCGTAGCTTGGGTATAGATGAGTCCGAACTTGTTCAAAAGTCACGAAACAAGCTGGTCTCGGCCAGCAAGGTAAACCCGAATATCCATAAATACTCCATTTCCGATCTTGATGAAAAGGTCTTCCAGAAATATGAAAACTTGGTTCAAGAACCTGAAAAAATATTTGTGGACCAAGATAAAAACTACCGTACAGACTTGGTACAGGCCATGCAACCTGCCTTGGATATCCTCATGGAATTGCGGGGTATTTTCCCATCCTATATCGCCTATCATTCGGTTCAAGGAAATCTTTATTTCCTCCGATTATTAAAAGAGATGAGTGACCTGTTAAGTCAATGGCGAAAAGAAAATGCTGCCCAATTGATTTCTGATGCGCAGATTCTCCTGAACAAAATCGGGATTGACGATCAACAGGATCCTACCTTCATCTGGGAAAAGATCGGTAACCGCTTCAATTATTTCCTGTTTGATGAATTCCAGGACACCTCCCGTATACAGTGGAAAAACTACAGCCCTTTATTGTTGAACGCCTTGGCCAATGCTACAGGTAGATTGAATGAGCACCTGATTGTAGGCGATGTCAAACAGAGCATCTACCGTTGGCGGAATGGCGATTGGCGGATCCTGCTGCAACAGGTGGAAAAACAGGTGGTCGACAATTTCCATCTTCAGCCCCAACAGCTTGAACAGTTTATCCATAACGGCACCCTGCAGACCAACTTCCGCAGTCTGCCGAATATCATCAAACTGAATAACTACCTGTTCGATAAAATACCCACCTTATTGCAAGAAGTATTGAACAATAAGGTATTGGAGAGCCTTTCCGGCGATTCCTGGGCTTGGTGGCAAGAGACCGGCAACGATCAGATGCTCATCAAGGCTTATCAAGATACCGAGCAGCAGATTCCCGAACATCTTTTGGGGGATGATAAACCACAGGGATCCATAGAAATCAATTATTTCCCGGTTGAACATGGTCGTTTTAGAAAAAACCAAGTTATGGATGCTTCCGTAGCCTCCCTATGCCAAAAGATCGGCGAGTGGATCAGCAGTGGTAGATACCAAGCGAAACAGATAGGAATCTTGGTGCGCAGCAATGCCCAAGCGCGGTTGCTGATCCAGGAATTGATGCGTTTTAAAAACGAAAAGCAGCTCGCATTCGAAGTGATTTCTGGAGATGCATTGACCCTGATATCCAATCATGCCGTAAATCTTTTGGTAGAAACCTTTCGTGCACTGGTTTTCCAATCGGAAAAGCATGTTATCCATCTGGCCAATATGGCCTACCTATACCAATTGGCTATGGGTAAATCTACCTTCGATCCAAAAGCCTGGTTAACATTCAAAGCCAATCAGATCGAATCCTTGAATGGGGTTCTTCCTCAGCCATTGATTGAAAATTGGGTGGCCTTGCAGAAAATGCCTTTGGTCCACCTGACCGAGAAGCTGATCGAGACCTATCAGGTTGGAAAAGAAAACAGCATACATCTGCCCTATTTATTGGCCTTCAAAGATATAGTTACGCAGTTTTCCAGCATGGGTGAACGAGGTATCCTCCAGTTTTTGGAATACTGGGACGAAGACGGCGAAAAGGCCGTGCTACCAGCAAACGGAAAGTTGGATGCCATTGAAGTCACCACCATTCATAAATCCAAAGGATTGGCTTATGATGTGGTCATGATCCCGTTTTGTTCCTGGAATCTGGATGGCATGACCAATGGCGATTTTTGGATCGATGTATTGGACAGCCCTTTCCAGGAACTCGGAAAAATCCCGGTAAAATACAATGCCGCCTTAGGAAAATCCATTTTCTATAAGCAATATTTCGAGGAGATGCTCTTCAACTACATGGATGCCCTGAACACCTTCTATGTGGCAACCACCAGGGCAAAAGAACATTTATATATCACTGCACCCCAATTTAAGGAAGCCGATGCCAAATCAGCCAACGTATTGAACGGGTTTGAAGTCAAAAATGAATACATCAGCGACCTATTGCTCCAAACATTAATGGACCCACAATCCATTTTCCCATTGGTCGATAACCAACTCAACATCCAAGAAATCATCCTGAAGAAAGAAGATAGCGAAGATCAGGAAGACAATAAAATGGCATTGACGAACTACCCAATATCGAAAGAATTGGATCGGGCACTGGATCGATCCAGCAAACGGAGCATTAATAACATCCTGATGATGGAGGAAGCCGCCCGGTATGGGGTCCTTGCCCATGAAATCATCTCTGCCGTAGAAAAGGAGCAGGATATTGCGGACTTGGTCAGTCAATTTATCGAAGAAGGAATTATCGAAGAGCATGCGCGTCCCAATCTGATGAAGGAGATCCACGAAGTATGGCATCATCCTCAGATCAACCAATGGCTAACCCAGGATTATAAGGTTTGGAATGAAGCCAGTATTATTACCTCCGATGGAAAAACCCTTCGCCCAGACAAGGTATTCAGCAAGGATGGGGAAACCATTGTATTGGATTTTAAGTTCACCAAAGGTGATTATATCGAACATAAATACCAAGTGGGAACCTATATGGATGCCCTCAAAAATGTGGGATACCCATCCGTAAAAGGCTATTTATATTATGCCAAATCAAAAGAATTAGTAGAAGTAAATTAAAAAGAATGGAAAAACCATTTTTACGTTTAGTAGCAGAAGACATACAGGCAAGGTTCGGCAAGGAAATTTCCGATATTGCCATTGTATTCAACAATAAAAGACCGATTACCTACCTAAAGAAACATCTGGTCGATGTTTACGGACAGGCAATCTGGTCGCCGCAGTTTTTTACCATCCAGGAATACTTTTCCCAATCGAGCACAAAAACATTGGCATCTTCATTAAGTCAGTTTTTTTACCTGTTCGAATTGCACAATGAGCTACTCAAAAAGGAAGGCCTGGAACCCGAAAGCCTGGAAGAATTCTATCCGATTGCGGAGATCATTCTGAGCGATTTTTCCCAATTGGATTATGACCTCGTTCCGATCGACCAGATCTACATGACGCTTTTCGACAATACGGAAATAGACTTGGCATTCCAACATTTCACGCCAGAGCAACAGGAATTCATCAAATTATTCTGGCAATCCTTTTCCATCAAAGGCCATACAGCTGTACAACAACGTTTCCTTAAACTGTGGAAAAGACTTCCCGTACTATATCGCTTGTTCAAGGAAAAAATGGCTCAGGAAAACCAGATCAATCATCCTACGATCTATCGCGCCTTGGCGGAAGGAAAAGCGGAAAACCCTGATTTCAACAGGAAATTTCAAAAGGTCCTTTTTGTCGGGTTCAATGCCTTGAACCGCGCGGAAGCCCAACTATTCAAACAATGGCAGGAAGAAGGGCAGGCACTATTTTATTTTGATGCGGATGCGCATTATATCGATGACAACCTGCAGGAAGCGGGTCTATTCATCCGAAGGAACATACAGCGTACTGGGCTTCTCAACGCATTGGGAGAAATTCCCAACATCATTGGTAATAGGACTTCCGAAGTGCAGTTATATCAATGTTTGGGAAAGAACAGTGAAACGAAGTTATTGCATGATGTCTTGTTAGCGGATTTTCCGGCAGGTCTACCTGCGGATAAGTCTGCTGCCATACTGTTGGCCGATGAGAGTCTGCTTGTCCCTTTATTACAGAGTTTGCCGGACCTGGAAGTCAATATTACAACAGGTTATCCTCTTATCCAATCGCCACTCTATGGGCTGATCGATCTGTGGTGTGAAACCCAAATGGCCATTTCCCATCAGAAAAAGGAAAAGATTCCATATCAATGGCTGGAAACTTTCCTTTCCCATCCGATGACCAAGATGGACACCCCTATCAAGCAAAAGATCCAAAAGGAGATCGCCGATAAACAACAGTTTGAGGTACCGATAAAGGAAATCAATATCAGCAGCTCGGCAATCCCTTATTTTTTTGAACCCCTCCAAGATCAGCAAGGTGTCATTCCTGGGATCAACCGAATGATCGGTTCCCTATTGGAATCCATGGCGCTCCAAGGGAGGATCAAGCTCATAGAATCCGATCTGTTGATCGAAACCCGTAAGGTCTTGAACCAATTGCAGGCCGGATTTGAAAAACTGGGCAACCTGAGCATATCCTTCCAGATCGGATTGGTAAAAAAAGCGATAGCACCGATCAATTCCGCTATCGAAGGAGATCCCCTCAAAGGAATACAGATCATGGGACTCTTGGAAAGCCGTTGTTTAAATTTTGATAACATCTATGTGTTGGGTGCGAATGAAGGCATCTTACCAAAAACTTCCAGCGCAGCTACCTTTCTTCCGAATAACCTACGTAAAGCCTATGGTCTACCCGCTCTGGAAAATCAGGATGCTTTATCTGCCTATCTATTCTACCGACATTTTCAATACTCGAAGGGTATGCACCTGTTCTATAATGGAATTGTCGATGAAAGCAGTACCGGGGAAGAAAGTCGGTTCATTAAACAGATGGAATTTGAAACCCAGTTTCAGTTCATCAAAAAGACGCAGCAGCAACCCCTGCTCTTTCCAGTCCAACCGGATGAACTGATTGTTGAAAAAAAGGACGAAATATGGGATAAGTTGTACCAGACCTATATCATCAACAAAAAACAACTTTCAGCGTCTGCATTTACCACCTACCTGCAATCGCCCTTGCAGTTCTTTCTGAAGTATGTGGCCGAAATCAAGGAACCTCCTTCCATTTCGCAGGAATTTGAAATGAACAACCTTGGGTCCATCATCCATAAATGTATGGAGCTACTGTATCTGCCCCTTAAAGGGAATCCCGATTTCACATCCACCGAAACGCTTAAGGATAAATTGGGATTAGTAGACCAGCTGGTTCTTCAGGAAATTGCTGCTGAATATAAATTGGAGGTCAACAATATCGATGACCTGAACAGTCTTCAGCGGATCATGCATAAAATTTCATCCGCTTATATCCGCATGTACCTGGAATATGATATGGCAAATTATGATGCCATCCGGATCATCGAACTGGAGAATGAAGAAGATTATAAATTGGATTTTGAAATCCTGCTGGATGGTCAACCGGAAAAGTTGAGGCTATATGGCATCATCGACCGGGTGGATGAGGTGGTGGATAAAGATGGTCAATTGAAGACAAGGATTGTAGACTACAAGACCGGAGGGGATAAAATCCTATTTACCAAACCTGAAAAGGTTTTTGCCAAAGACACGGAAAACAAGGCTTTGCTGCAGACACTTTTCTATGCCTTTGTATACGAGCAGGTAACTGGTATCAAAGGATTGGAACCTCATTTATATGTGGCGAGAAGGATGCGAGAAGATGGTACGCTTTTCCGGAACAACAGCGGCAGCATGGTCTTTTCAGATTACTTTCTGGAAGAGATGAAAAGTGATTTTGTCAAATTTTTAAGGGAAACGTTGGAAGAGCTGTTCAATAGGGAGATCCCTTTTAAGCATGATCCAGATGCCCAGGTCTATCCATCCGATCCATATACCCTATTCTATAAATACAGTGTAAAGGAAATCATCGAAGAAGAATAAGATAATCCGTATATAATAACATATATTAAGATCCGAAAACATGAAATATTTACTAGTAATTAGCAGTATTCTGCTATTCAGTTTGAACGTACATGCGCAACAACAACCCAATAGAAATAAACTCCTTGAAAATGTCAAGTTTACAGGAGCAAAAGCCCTCAAAAAGAATTACAAAGCCATCTATCAATTGGACAGCAACAATCCGGATATCGTTAAAAAAGCTTTTAGGAACATCAACAACCTGTTGAATGATCCCAGATTAAAGGGAAAGGTGGAAGTGGAATTGATCACCTTTTCGGGAGGAACCGAAGTGATGTTGAAAAACTCGGCTTACCAGGAAGACCTGAAAAAGCTGATCGAAAAAGGGGTGATTGTTGCCCAATGTACCAATTCCCTACAGGAAAGAGGCTTGGAGAAAAATCAATTGTATGATTTCATTGGCTATGTACCTAGTGGGAATGGCGAATTGGTGATCCGCGGCGCCGAAGGATGGGTAATCGTGAAACCATAACCTTCAAAATGATATAGATAAAAGATTTTCCCTTATAATAAAAATGGGCCCATAAATCAATGGACCCATTTTCTTTTAATGCCTTGCTTCTGAGCGAATCATGCCACATTATTTTTTATAGCGTTTCATCGCTTTATTGGCTCTTTTCTTCGCTGTATTGATCTTATAATCGAACCATTTATCCTTGAAGATTTTACGCATGGTATCATCGAAATGTCTGGTGACGAAAAGGTTTCTTGCTCCCTTCAATTTCTCCGAAATACTATTGGCCAATGCGCGAACCGAAATGGAATAACCTTCCGTTTCATATTGGATATAATGCCACCATCCTGCCGGCATGTATAAGGTTTCTCCTGGGTGGATCACCGCTTCATATCCGTCCAGGAATTCCAATCCCGGATAATCACTGGTCGAACTGTTCTTCAGGTTGGCAATGCTATGGAAATTATATGGCAGTTTGTACATCAGGTCAGACTGGTCGTTCGGAAACAACCAGATGCGTTTGCTCCCTTGGAATTGGGAAATAAACACGTGCGACATATCGATATCAAAGTGGTTCCGCGTAGCAGATCCTTCGCCTCCAAAAAACATATAGGGTAGCCATTGAAGTACTTTACCGCCCGTTACATCGTTAAAGATCACATCCTTTTTCAATTCAGGTCTGATCTTCATCAAATTGAACAGGAACAAACGTAATTCTGTTGGTTCTTTTCTTATGAGATCTAAGTAATCACCAAAACTCATTCGCCCAACTGGTGGACTCGCAGCATGGTTCTGAGACTCTTCTTCACGACCATATACGTCGATTTGTTCATTGCCCGCTATTTCCTTGAAATATTCGTAACTCCATTTCGACCAACAAGGGCTTTCTTTGCTGATGAAATCCTTGATGATAACCGGTTGACTCTTATTTAAGTAGTCTTTTATGAAGTCCTTCGGAGCAATGCCAGAGATGCTATTTACAGGTTTTAATTTCACTAGATTACCTTTTTTGTATATATGCAAACTTAAAAAAAATATTTCTACAATAAATGTACCTGTGGGTATGCGGGTACCTATTAATTCGAAATATCAGCAAATTAATTAGAATTTTATTCTTAAAAAATGACTTCTGTCAAATTTCTGACAAGAAAGGAAGGGAAAAAGAGGTTATTGGGAGGAAAAGAACGTCATTGGGAGGCTTCCACGTCATTGCGAGGCACGAAGCAATCTTTCGAAAAGTCCAAAGATTGCTTCGTGCCTCGCAATGACGTAGCCTCGCAATAACGAAGGCAATAACTACTTATTAACCTGTTTAATATACTGCTCAATAGCCATGGTCATACTTGGTGCTACCGGCGTTGGGGCCGGGATATCCAAGATCAGATCATGTTCCAATAAAGCTTGTTGTGTACTGGATCCAAAAGCTGCGATCCTTGTATTATTCTGCACAAAATCAGGGAAGTTTTCATACAAAGACTGCACACTGGTAGGGCTGAAAAACACAATGATATCATAAAAAACATCCTTCAGATCCTTGATATCTGAAATCACCGTACGGAACAATACCGCTGGGGTAAAATCATAACCATTCTCTTTCAACCAAGCTTGAGTCTCCTCATTCGCCACATCGGAACATGGGAATAGGAACTTCTCTTTGTTGTGTTTCTTAAGCACATCTTCCAGATCCTTGGCCGTTTGTTTTCCGAAGAAAATCTTACGCTTACGGTATTGGATATATTTCTGAAGATAAAGTGCGATAGTTTCAGAGATACAGAAATATTTCATCTCTGCAGAAACCTCATAACGCATTTCCTCACATACGCGGAAGAAATGATCCACCGCATTCTTGCTGGTGAAGATCACAGCGGTGTGGTCTGCAAAATTAATGCGTTCTTTTCTGACATCCTTCGCGGAAACGCCTTCGACATGAATAAAACCTCTGAAATCCAATTTCAGGTTATATTTCTCGGCTAGCGTGAAGTAGGGAGATTTGTCATTTTCTGGTTTTGGTAAAGTAACAAGTATGCTCTTTACTTTTTTGGCTCTTTCTACATCAATCTGCATAAATACTGTCTTAATTACTTAGCGCCCTCACTAATATTAAAATAGGTGCGAGTTCGAGACTGCAAAGATAAAGAATTAAATAAAATATTGAAAACTGGAAATTCCCGAACAAGTGAAAAGCCGTTCTCAAAAAGCGGTAAGAGAATAGCAGAACCACCAAAATCACATAGATAATTGCAATGGTAGAAAAGTAAGAAACAGGTACAAATACTACTGTTAAGAGGAATGGCATGAGAAAAAACATGCTGTTGAAGTATACCAGATACAGCACCGCAATGTATTCTCTAACGATCTTATCTAACAAAAAGATAAAAGAAACAAAACGTATTAATAATATCTTCGCAATAAAAAGTATGGCCACAAAAGCCGAATTTTTGATGAAATTCTCGAAGCTTAAATAGTTTTTGTCGCTGAAGCTCGATACCAGGATACATACAAACAGACCAAGGGATAAACTGAACACGACATATAAAAAGATATAGGGCCAAGAAGTAGCGAGGTTATCCTCCTTACTCACCTGTTGCAGCAGTCTTTCTTTGTAATAGGCATCCACGATGATCTTCAGCTCAACCGGAAATACGATCCGCAGAACGGCCAAGATCAGGAAAAGAAAACCGACCACGAAAATCACCCATATTGGTCGATCGTGTTTCTTTCCACCCATATGCACGGAGGTATCCGATTGGTCCAGCTCCCCTGTATCCATACCAAAAAGAAGATCATGCCTCCCCTGTTTGTAGATGGCCGCTACATATTCCTTCGCAAAATTGACCTCCTGCTTTGGATGCACAATGATTTCACTATATTTAAGCTCATTATCCAGGCTATTGTAGAAAGCAGTTCGTGCTAAAGAATCACGAATGGCAACACTATCAACGGCTTGGACGCTATCCTGCAAAGGCACTTGAACAAAAGCCTGCGCATGTGGTTGGAAAATCCAACTGAGGATAAACACAAATAGACTAATTGCGAGCGTTTGTTTCATGAATTGGTAAAGTTAGAACAAAATTATGGGTTTAGAAATTGAAAATATGGCTGAGGATAAAATTATTAGATGTGGCTGGTGCGGCGAAGACAGCCTATACCAAAAGTACCATGATGAGGAATGGGGCAAAGTGGTAAAGGATGATGCTACTTTATTTGAATTCCTAATCCTGGAATCGGCACAGGCAGGTTTGAGCTGGATCACCATATTGCGTAAAAGGGAAGGGTATAGAAACGCTTTTGCCAATTTCGACTATCATAAGATCGCTGAATTTACGGAGGCGGATGTGGAAAGGATATTACAGGATCCTGGAGTGATCCGTAATCGTGGAAAGATCAGCAGCAGCATCAACAATGCGAAAATATTCATGGCGATCCAAAAAGAGTTCGGGAGTTTCTATAATTACCTGTATAGTTTCATGCCCAACCAGGAACCCATCATCAATCAGTTAGAAACACTAAAAGGCGCACCTACGACGACTGCCATCTCTGACGCCATATCCAAAGACCTGAAAAAAAGGGGATTGAAATTCTTCGGTTCCACCACCTGTTATGCTTACATGCAAGCAGTAGGCATGGTCAACGACCATTTGCTTAGCTGTTCATTCCGATCGTAGCTGGAGGGTCTATATTACGGTAGATATTCTGCAGGTTGCGACATTGTCCATTGTAATCTAGACCATACCCTACAACAAATTCCTTTTCGATCTCAAATCCAACATACATGATGTTGTCGAAGGTATACAAAAGGCATTCGGGTTTTAATAAGAGGGTGGCCACCGCTATACTGGCGACACCTAATTTCTCCAAGGCTTCAATGGTATGCACCAAGGAATTGCCAGTGTCGACGATATCTTCCACGATCACCACATGCCTACCTTCCAAGGACATCCCAACGCCGATCAGTTCGTGTACCGATCCTTGGCTCGTTCCTTCATAGGAGGCCAGCTTCACAAAAGACATCTCGCATGGAATATGGATCTGCTTCATCAGGTCTGCCATGAACATAAAACATCCGTTCAGCACGCCGATGAAAACAGGGTGTTTATCCTCATACCGAAGGTTCATGTCAATACCTATCAAGCGAATCCTTTTCTGGATCTGTTCATAATCGAGCATCAGCTCAAAATGTAAATCGTCTATACTGATATTTTTCATGCTTAATTCTCTTCTTGTTGTTCTGGCTGTTTCCCAAACAGTTTTTCCAATAATTTCTTCCTTAATTCCTCTTCCCTATCCATCTCATCGGCCATATCATGGATGCTCTCACTGCTTGCGCTGGTATCCACCACCCCGGCAGGACGAGGAGGCCATAGGTTGGGCTGCAATTGCACTTGGTAGAAACCATAGTTTGCAGGTACATTTTCATCATGCAACTGGTCCATCTTCGTCATGATGTAGCCATAGGTATTGAAATGCTTCAGCAACCAAGGTTTCAAGTGTCCGGTATAATCAAAAGAAGACAGTCCTGTTTTTGGTCTCGGGATAATGCTCGACAGGTAAAGACTTTCGCCGATGGTCAATTCTGCGGGTGTCTTGCCAAAATAGTATTTGGATGCCTCGGCAATCCCATACACATTTTTACCCCATTCGATCACATTCAGGTAAATTTCGAACAAGCGGTCCTTACTCACTTGTTTGGATTGCTCCATCAACCAAACCATCAGAATCTCTTCAAACTTACGCATCATGGTTTTATTACGGTTGAGGTAAAGGTTTTTGATCAACTGCATGGAGATGGTACTTGCACCTCTTTTAAATTTTTTCTCTTTGATGTTGGTCACCAAGGATAGCTGGAAAGCTTCTAGTTCAAAGCCGTTATGTTTATAGAAAAATGGATCTTCGGTATTCAGTACTGTTTTCTTTAAGATAGGTGCAATTTGATTAAGCGGGGTAAAGTTAGGATTGGTAGCATCCAGCATGATATCACGCATTTTCACGCTATCCTCAAAAGCTTCATACACAAATGGGCCATTCAGGGCGGCGATATCTGCCTTGCCCCATTTAACGACTTTCAGCTGGGAATCATCGATCTTGGAACTGAAGTTCAAATTCTCGGGATCATCCAGATCCACTTCAAAATCCATGTCATATTGAATATTGCCATCCACTTGGATCCCATCTAGGTTTTCAAACAATCCCACAGGGAGGGCATCAAAGAAATGCTGCGCCTTAAAACTACCGGTATGTACGGCCAATCCCAATATTTTCTTGGGCTTGCGCGTAAATTTGGCATGCGGTTCAAATTCAAAATCTTTCACTTTCACCTTGGTTCCCGGCATCAGCTCTGCTGTATTTTCAGAAATCAGGATACCACCATCGGCAGCACCTGCAGGTAATAGAACAGGCTCCAAGGACAATCGGCGATGGAATACCTTCAGGTTTTTCGTGTCCCAACCTCCTACGACCTGCAAATAATCCTTTCCTTTTCGCGAAACATCATCCAGGTGGAAGGAAAGCTCGTCGAAACTCACATGCAGACCATATTTTTGGGCAATGAATGGAACTTCGACCCCTTTGTTCTCGGTGGATACCGTAACACTTAAGGTCTGTTTGCTCGGATTAACATTCCCTGCAAAATTCCATTTTGCTTCTTGGTCGTTCAAGAAAACGTCGATGTTGTAATCGCCATTATCGATTTCTCCTTTCGGTATATGAACTTCTTGGGTGGAGCTGCTATCGGTATAGGAAAGACTGACGTTTTCCAAGCTCATGTTGGTAGGCACCTTGTCGAACACCTGTTTAAAAAGATGGTCTACTCGTTCAGCCAAGGTCCGGACATCATCTTTTTTATCCGTGCTATCTTTATCTACCTTTTTTCGGAACAGGAAATCATAATTGGAAGTACTATCTTTCTTGACCAGGCTAATATCTGCATTGACCAATTCCATATTGGCGATGCGGATATCGCCGAACAACAGCGGAAATACCTTAACCGAAACTTCAAATTTATCGATGGCTGCCAATTGTTCTGCAGAATCTGGAACGACTTTGATCCGGTTGAAATCCACCGAAGTCAGACCGGAGAATTGATAATCGCCGACTTCAAAATTCAATTGGTAATCGTCCTTCAGTTTCTGTTTGACTTTCCCTACTGCCTTATCCAACATTGCCCCACGAACGGAAAGCCCCCAGATCAAACCAACCAATAAAACAACCAGTACAACACTAACACTAATGATAAACCACTTCTTCTTCACGAAACTGAAATCTGGAAAGGAACTTTTATTATTTGCCGTCATATCGTCTATATCGTACCTTGAATTTTGATAAAAATAGGTAAAAAACATTAAAAACATCCTGATGACATGATATTGAGTAGGTTTAGTTAGTTTTGTAATTCTTAATATTTACTCATGATTACGAAACAACAGATCCTTGATGCCTTAAGTCATGTGGAAGAACCGGATTTAAAGAAAGACCTGGTTACCCTCAACATGATTGAGAACATTGAAATCCTCCCAAATAAGATAAAATTTGATGTGGTATTGACCACTCCGGCATGCCCGATGAAGGGACATATTGAACATGCCTGCAAGAATGCGATCGCTCTTTTTGTTTCCAAGGAAGTCGAAGTGGAGATCAATATGACGGCCCGAGTTCGAGCGGTGGAAACAGCGCAGTTGAAAAACATCAAGAACATTGTTTTGGTATCTTCTGGAAAAGGTGGTGTTGGTAAATCTACCGTGGCCGCCAATCTGGCGATTGCCTTGGCCAATTCGGGCGCAAAGACAGGTCTGTTGGATGCGGATATCTATGGCCCTTCGGTCCCTATGATGTTTGGCGTGGAGCATGCTCGCCCGGAATCAACACAGACTCCCGATGGAAAGAACAAAATCGTTCCTATCGAACGTTTCGGACTGAAATTATTGTCCATCGGATTTTTTACAGATCCTAACCAACCTATTCCTTGGCGTGGACCGATGGCGACCTCTGCCATCAAGCAATTGTTCAATGATACGGATTGGGGTGATTTGGATTACCTGGTGGTAGACATGCCTCCTGGCACTGGAGATATTCACATCACCGTAGCCCAGAACTATCCGATATCTGGTGCCGTGATTGTAACAACCCCACAGCAGGTCGCTTTAGCGGATGCGATCAAGGGCATGGCGATGTACCAGATGGAAGGTGTTCAGGTGCCTATTATTGGTGTGGTAGAGAACATGGCGTACTTCACACCTGCAGAATTGCCGGAAAATAAATACTACATCTTTGGTAAGGATGGAGGAAAACGTTTGGCGGCAGATAATCAGGTGACTTTCTTGGGAGAGATTCCGTTGGTGAAATCGGTATCGGATGCTGGAGACAACGGTTTCCCGGTAGCCTTGGATAGCGATGATCCTGTGGCAGCAGCTTTTGGGGTGCTGGCCGGAAGGGTAGCACAGGAACTGAGTATCTTAGCGAATAGGTAAAAGGCTGTTTTCGTGGTAAAAACAGGGCTAAAACATGTTTAAAGCATGTTTTTATATGTTCAACATACATTTTACATACTTTTACATTGCTTTCAGTATGGTTTCAGTAAGAACACAAAAAGCTGCCCAAAAGGGCAGCTTCTTATTTTAAACTCAAACTATTATTAGTTTTTCTTTATGGTAATGTTAAGATTTCCACTCCAGAACCAAAGGATCCAGCAGATACATTGTAACCCGATACATTAATAGTAACTGTTTTTCCAGATACCGTACCTGTAACATTCGTCATAGAAACCGGTCCATAATCAGGATGGTTATAGATAACTTGGTTAGGGAAAGTCAAGGTTTTACCGTCGGATTTAATCATGAATGCAAAGCTACCACCACCAAATGGGTTAACCACTTTATACACATTCGCACCTTGTGCTTTTTGAATCTTAACATCCAATACAGCTCCTTCCCATCCTCCTTTAGAATCCAATTTAGTAGTACCTAAATCTTCAAAAGTCAAAATGTTGGAAGCATTGATATTGATTTTCTTGATATTGCTAAAGCTGATGTTTTTATCATCAATATTAAGAGAGATCGGGAAAGCCAAACCAGCCCTAACATCCGTTCCTACTGCAGAAACAGATAGGGTACTAGGGTCAATTTTAGAGAAATCTCCGTAATTAATTTTAGCATAAGCTTTACCTTCACCTGCTTTGAATTCAACTGGACCAGCCACTTGGAACACGTCTGTATATCCTGCTCCAGTTGCTGTAAGGGTAACAGGAACAGAAAGGTCGCCAGCAGTTGAAGTACGTCCAACAGGGATTTCCAATACACCAGATTCCATTGCAAGACTTGTAGTTCCACTCAAGAAGCTGATTTTGTCTTCCGGTCCTTGGTACAAAGGTCCCTCTGTTTTGTCACAAGAAGTCATGCTTAACACAAGAGCAAAGACCCCTAAAGCGTTTAATATATTCTTTTTCATTTTATTCAAATTATATAATTACATTGGGTTTTGATCCTTTGTAGCATCCAAACTTTTATTACCATCAAATTCCTTTTGAGGAATGGTCAAGATCATTTCTTTGTTCGCTGGGTCTAATGTATTCCAGTTTACGAAGAAAGAGTGGTTGGTATTTCCTGCTTTTCTATCAAATCCAGTTTTTAAACGTAAGATATCGAATGCACGTTCTGCTTCACCCCAAAGTTCAATACGTCTTTGAAGAATAATGTGGTCCATCAACGTTCTTGGAGCTCCGATAGATCCCATGGTCAAATCTTTAGACATGGTCACATTCGCTAACATAGCTTGGTAACCAGAAGGGTTTCTTAGTTTCAACAAATCCTCAAGCGCTGTTTTAGCTTCTGGTAAACGTCCAGCATTTGCTAAAGCCTCTGCTTTTACCAATTGCATTTCTTCCGCACGCATGAAGATATAATCTCCCAAATCAGACGCTTTATCAGCATATCTGAATTTTATTTGGTTATAAGGTTTTGTTTCCGCTTCACCGCCATCAGTTTTACCATTCCACCATTGCTTACGGATATCGGAAGCAGGGATCTGATCATACAACCAGTTGTAAATACATTTACGTGAAGATGCTGCATAGCGATCTGCAGAAGCATCCATATGAGAGAAAAATGAAGCATAAACAGTTGCTTGATCAGCAATGATTTCAGCACCCCAAAGAACATTTTTCAAACCGGTATTATTGAAACCTGATAATAGATCATCACCAGAGATCATCGCCAAACCTGGTTTTGTTAAAGCTTCCTCAGCGTATTTAGCTGCATCATCCCATTTGTTCTGAACCAAAGAAACATTTGCTTTGATCGCATTCGCTAAATAATAATCGATATTGGTTTTTTGCAATTGCAATCCTTTATTCTTCGCGAAAGCGGTAATGGCATCATCCAAATCTTTATTGATTTGCGTGTAAACTTCTTCCACCGTACCTCTACCAGCTCCTTGAGAAGAAGAAGTAGTAGGTTCAGTATACAAAGGTACACCTGGCGCAGATTCATGGCCTTTGTAAGTCTGTTGGAATGCTTGGATCAATTGGAAATAAGCGTAGGCACGAATGGCACGTGCTTGAGCCATCACATTCTCAATTTTATCAGCATCACCTGTTACGGTAGTTTCCGCTGCTAGGATATAGTTCGCATTACTGATCAAGGTGTAATAGAAGTTCCAAGTTGCATACGATCTCCAAGTAGTAGCTGTGTAACGACTACGAACATCGAATTTATAGTCAAAATAGAACCATCCGTTTCCTTGCGCGTCCTGAACCATATCTTCTCCCATTAGGGAAGTATACAATTTGGTAGACATGATACCAAAGTTCTGGTCTGTATTACCAGTAGACCAACCACTAAGGTATAACATACGATAGATACCGTTCATGGCAACCTGTGCACCATCAGCATTTTCCAACATAGTTGGCGCATCAATTCTATCGGTAGGGCTTGTTTCTAAGAAATCCTTTTTACATGAGGTCATACCTAATGCCAAAGAAATAATAGAAGCATATATTAATTTTTTCATGATTATCTTCAATTAAATATTAAAATTTAACATTTACTCCGGCAGCAATTGTTTTATTCGGTGAATAAGAATAATCTGTTGTACCAGTAAAGTTGTATTGTGGATTCAGACCTTTACGTGCTGAGAAGATGGCCAAGTTATCACCTTGTGCGAATACTCTTAATGATTTCAGACCGAAACGTTCAAATCCAAAAGTATAACCGATAGAAATGTTTTTGATAGCAAAATAAGATGCATCTACCAACGCTCTGTCAGTTAAGGTATGCGTATCTTCTTTTTGTACACGAGGAACATCTGTGATATCTCCTGGTTGTTTCCAAGCTCTCAAGATCTCACGAGAGAAATTGTTACCAATATACAATGGGTTGTAGTAGTTGTAACCGATTACATCGTAGATTTTACCACCAATTGAATAGGTAGTCATCATAGAGAAATCAAAGTTTTTGTAAGCTACATTGGTTGACAATGAACCACTGATTTTCGGGATACGGTTACCTTGGATGATACGGCTTGCTGCAGCTTTGCTTTTATCACTAGAGATGTAGTGTTTGCTTAAGTCTGTTTCGTCAGCTTTATTGTCGTATACCCAGTATAATTGGCTACCTGTTGCTGGATCAACCCCTGCACTTCTAGCCATATAGAATGAGTTGATCGCTTCACCTTCACGAATAATGGAAGAACCACCGATGATCTCTTTATTTTCATCCGTTAATTTGATGACTTTGTTATTGATTTTTGAACCCATTGCAGTCACATTCCACAACACGCCATTGTCTTTCAAAATATCATATCCGATCGATAAGTCAAAACCTTTGTTTTCCATATCACCGATATTATCAAAATAACCATCAAATCCTAAAGAAAGAGCTAATGGACGGTTTAATAACATATCGGAAGTTTTTCTGGAGAACCAATCGAAAGTCACGGTTAAACGGTCGTTTAAGAAACGTCCATCAAAACCTACGTTAAAGTTTCTGTTTTTCTCCCAAGAAGTTTTCTTGTTTTCTACGGACACCACTCCAGCACCATTGCTGTTACCATTGTTGTAGGTTAGGTCGTAGAAAGCTTGCCAAGCATAATATGCTTGAGATCCGGATGCAGTTAACAAACCATTGTTACCTTGCTCACCATAGCTACTCTTAAGGGTTAAGCTGTTGATCCAATCATTTCCTTGAAGGAATTCTTCTTCAGAAATTTTCCAAGCACCACCTAATGACCAGAAGTTACCCCATCTGATATCTTCATGAAAACGAGAAGAACCATCTGTACGGAAACTACCAGAAAGGAAGTATTTGTTGTTATAATCGTATTGTACTCTGGAGAAATAAGACTCAAGCGTTTCGTTATTCTCGTAAGAGTCAGATCCTGTAATAGAAGAACCTGGAGCCAATTCAAAGATTCCACCAAAAGGGAAACCTGTTTTTTGACCAGATAATAAATTGAATTTAAAAGCATAGCTTTCATGTCCAATCAAGGCATCCACGTTATGTAGTCCGAAAGAACGGTTATACGTCAATAACTGGTTGAAAGTATAAGAGAATGTTTTGGTCCATTCCTTATTCAAACGTCCAGATCCTGCCGCATTACCGAAATACGGGTTGTAATAATAGGTATATGCATTAGAAACATAGTCAGTTCCTAGGTTGAATGCTAAAGCAAAACCTTGGAAAGCACCATATTTTTCATCTCTTGTATTGAATTCGATGGTACTACGAACTCCGGCATTATCGCGGAAGTCAAAATATCTATCATCGTATAATACGGCGATGGAATTGAATTTTTGTTGCGCTCCTGAAGCACGGTTCGGGCCATAATCAAATAAACGCTCACCATCTGCATCCAAAACATATCCACCATCAGCATCACGTTCCCAGATCGGATAGATTGGAGCCATTTGCTCAGCAGAATACCAAACGTTCGAAGTTGATGAACCTGTAGCATTCAACATATTTGATGATGTTTTGGAGAAATTACCACTCAAAGATGCTTTAAACCAATCAACAGGTGTGAATTCGTTGTTCAAGCGACCAGAATAACGATCAAAAGCCGTAGTTTTCAATAAGCCTTGGTCTTTCAAGTAGTTCATAGATGCCATAGCTTTAAACTTATCGGAACCACCAGAAGCATCAAATTGATATTCTTGACGAACAGGATTGTTTGCCATCACCTCGTCTAACCAGTTATCTTCCCATTTCAAAGAAGCATTAGGGTTGATTTTTCCAGTAGCTAGATCGAATAATTGATCAACAGGAACATTATATGGGTTATATTGCTCGTTAAGACCAAAAATTGGATCTACAGTACCTTTCATTTTGTTTACCGCATTTTGTCCCGCTTCAGATTCAGGAACGCCTAACAAAAAGATTTCACGGTTTTTATAGGATTGGAATACAGTTTCAAGATATTCTTGTGAATTCATCACATCATATCTTCCCACTGCTCTAGAGTTTACACCCACATTAGCTTTGAAGTTAATGTTGATTTTACCGTTCGTATTCTTACCAGATTTTGTAGTGATCATCACCACCCCATTTGCTGCTCTAGAACCATAAAGAGTAGATGCTGCTGCATCTTTCAAGATGGTTAAACTTTCCACATCATTAGGGTTGATGGAGTTCAAATCGCCATCGAAAGGAATACCATCAACAACATATAGAGGATTTGAAGAAGCATTGATTGATCCGAAACCACGAACACGCACTGTTGCATTTGAACCTGGCTGACCAGTACCTAAGGTAGAAACCACACCTGGAGCAGCACCATCTAATGCTTTTGTAATACTTGAGATGGAACGGTTTTCAATAACATCTGACTTAACGGTCGAAGCAGATCCTGTAAACGATGATTTTTTAGCTGTACCATAAGCAACAACCAAAATCTCATCCAATTCTTGGTCTGATCCTGTCAAAGAAACGTTAATGGTAGTTTGAGTACCTACCGCAACACGTTTGCTGGTGTAACCAACATACGAAAAGTTAAGTGTAGCATTTTCCCCAACAGAAATGCTGTAGTTTCCTGAAGCATCAGTTTGTGTAGCCGTACTTGTGCCGACCAAATTTACTGATACTCCGCCAAGCGGTGTTCCATCTGCTTCAGATGTCACTTTACCACTCACTTGACGATTTTGTGCAAACGCTACCCCAATAAGGCATGTTAACACAAAAATTAAGCTGAGTAATTTGTGTTTCATAAAGTTTTTTAATAATTAAAAATTTTAAAACAGAGACTGTTAAATTTTGTTAAACAATTGTCAAATATAGGCTTTGTTTAAATATTCAACAAATTAATGCGCTGTTAATTCAAATCTTGATAAAACTATCCTCTAAAAAGTTGCTAATTCAACCTATTTTATTTTGCTCTATAATTTTTTTAATGTACAGATTATATTTAATAAAAAAATGGCAAAAAATGATAAACAAAATACTAAAAAGTGGGGTAAAATCAGCTATTATCTTTCTGTTTTTCAGAGGATTGAATATTACTTGAATATTATTAAAACGTGAATTATTTTTTAAGGATAGGATGGTGTTATTGCAAGAAGTATTAAATAACGTATAACGTTATATTAGCAAAATTTTAATTCAATTTTTTTTTCAAAAAAACAACTTCTAAAACAGCTAAATAATGTAGCACAGAATTTTATATCGTCAATAAAATGATTTTCATAAACTCAATTAGACGGTTGCAGAAAATGGATTAAATCGTAATTGTAACAATTATGCATTATTTGGAAAATTTTAAAATTTGACAGGAAATATTCATTTAAAAATGGGGATGTACAAAAAAAGAAGGTGTCTAAAAAGGCACCTTCTTCTGTTTTATAGCTTTCTGGAGCTCCATTATAATTTCATGAGCAATATTAGGCTGCAAGTCGATGTTTTGTACTTTTCAGCATGTTGATGG
>PJUC01000075.1_pt1 | contig 89226 bp, 77 predicted proteins | sample 1512161 | NCBI WGS metagenome assembly PJUC01 (sample SAMN08177676, study PRJNA422409) | Soil metagenome, whole genome shotgun sequencing project. | isolation source: Soil enriched on filter paper | place: USA: Madison | collected 2015-01-15 | reverse complement strand
GTCATCGGGATCTGCATCGGGGCGATCAAGCTCTTCAAGGTCGATCTGGCCGGTGCGAGGGGGGAGAGCTGATGAGCACCATGTCCACCCGCCTCAAGGTCGGCTGGGCCGTCATCACCGTCCTGGTGCTGCTGTACGCGCTGTTCCCGGTCGCGTCGATCGTCGCGACGTCGTTCAAGCTGCCCAGCGAGCTCAACACGGGCACGTTCCTGCCGTCGCAGTGGACGTGGACCAACTACAACGAGATCCTCGGGCCCGAGGGCTCCGCTCGGGACCTGTTCCTGCCGTCGCTGCGCAACTCGATCGGCATCTCGCTCATCGCGACCGGCATCGCCGTCGTCCTGGCCACGCTCGCCGCGTACGCGATCGCCCGGCTCGACTTCCGCGGCAAGCGGCTCATCCTCACCACGGCGCTCGGGGTCTCGATCTTCCCCGTCATCTCGATCGTCACGCCGCTGTTCAACCTGTGGCGCAACATCGGCCTCTACGACACGTGGCTCGGCCTGATCATCCCGTACCTGTCGCTGACCCTGCCGATCTCCATCTGGACGCTCGCGGCGTTCTTCCGGCAGATCCCGTGGGAGCTCGAGCAGGCCGCGCAGGTCGACGGTGCGACGAGCTGGCAGGCGTTCCGCAAGGCGATCGTCCCGCTCGCCGCGCCCGGGGTGTTCACCACCGCGCTCATCGCGTTCTTCATCGCCTGGAACGACTTCGTCTACGGCATCTCGCTGACGTCGACGTCCCGCGCCCGGCCGGTCCCCGCCGCCCTCGCGTTCTTCACCGGTGCCTCGCAGTTCGAGGAGCCCACCGGTGCCATCTCCGCCGCGGCGGTGATCGTCACGATCCCCGTCGTGATCCTCGTGATGCTGTTCCAGCGCCAGATCGTCGCGGGCCTGACCCAGGGCGCGGTCAAGGGCTGACCCGAAGGAGACCTCCATGGCTGCGATCACCCTCACCGACATCCAGAAGCGGTACCCCGACGGGTTCCACGCCGTGAAGGGCGTGAGCCTCGACATCGCCGACGGCGAGTTCGTCATCCTCGTCGGGCCGTCCGGCTGCGGGAAGTCGACCCTGCTGCGGATGATCGTCGGGCTGGAGGACATCTCCGAGGGCGAGCTGACGATCGGCGGCGAGCGCGTCAACGAGCGCGCCCCGCGTGACCGGCACCTCGCCATGGTGTTCCAGAACTACGCCCTGTACCCGCACCTCACGGTGTTCGAGAACATCGCGTTCCCGCTGCGCCTCACCAAGGGCCAGTTCACCGAGGAGCAGATCCGCGAGAAGGTCTCGTTCGCCGCGAAGACCCTCGAGCTGCAGGACCACCTCGACCGCAAGCCCGCGAACCTGTCCGGCGGGCAGCGCCAGCGCGTCGCCATGGGACGCGCGATCGTGCGCGAGGCCCAGGCGTTCCTGTTCGACGAGCCGCTGTCGAACCTCGACGCCAAGCTGCGCGGCCAGATGCGCACCGAGATCGCGCGCATGCAGCGGCGCCTCGGCACGACGACCGTCTACGTGACGCACGACCAGACGGAGGCCATGACGCTGGGCGACCGCGTCGCCGTCCTGCGCAAGGGAGAGCTGCAGCAGGTCGCCTCACCGCGCGCCCTGTACGAGCACCCCGTCAACCTGTTCGTCGCCGGGTTCATCGGCTCGCCGCCCATGAACTTCCTGCCCGGTGAGGTCTCCGGGGACGTCCTGAGGCTGCCCATCGCCGACGTCCCGATCTCCGCCGCGCTGCGGCAGCGGCTCGGGGACCGCAGGCTCGTCATCGTCGGCATCCGCCCCGAGCACTTCGAGGACGGTGCGGTCGCCTCCCGGCAGAACCGTGAGGGTGGCGTCACGTTCCACGCCGACGTGGACGTGACCGAGTGGCTCGGCTCCGACCTGTTCGCCTACATCCCGTTCGAGACGAACCCGCAGGTCGCCGGCAAGCTCGAGGAGCTGGACCGCGACCTCGACGGCGAGGGCCTGCGCACGCAGCTCGTCGTGGCGCTCGCCTCCGACAGCCGCGTCCGGGACGGCGACGACGCCGAGCTGTGGTTCGACGCCGGGAAGATCCTCGTGTTCGACCCCGAGACGGGCGACAACCTCACGTTCGACGCCGACCAGGCGCGCACGCTCGACGAGCAGAACGAGCAGGACCGCAAGGCGTCGCTGGAGCGGGCGCACGCCCGGGAGCAGAAGCAGCAGGCCCGGACGGCCTGACGACGCACGGCCCGACGCCCGCCCTCCGGCGCGGGCCGGTCCGCCTCGACGCGGACCGGCGCCGGTCCGGTGTCAGGCGTCGAGCTCGGCCGACGACGGCGGGTTCGCCCCGGGGCGCGACACCGTGATCGCCGCGATGCGCGCGCACCGCTCCAGCACGCGCTCGACGGTCGCCGCGTCGACGTCGTGCAGCGCCTCCCGCCGGCCCGCGCCGAGCAGCCCCGCGGACCACAGCCCGTCGACGAGCCCGCCCATGAACGAGTCACCCGCCCCGACGGTGTCCGCGACCTGCACGCGCGGCGCCGGCACCGTGAGCCGGGCACCCGCCGACGTGCTCGCGAACGCCCCCTCGCCGCCGTGCGTCACGACGACCAGCGCGGGGCCGGACCGGCTCCACTCCTCGGCGATCTCCGCCGGGGCGACGCCCGGGTGCAGCCACGCGAGGTCCTCGTCGCTGACCTTGACGACGTCGGCGAGGCGGACGAGCGCGTCGACGAACGGCAGCGCGTGCGCGGGCGAGCCCATGAGCGCGGGCCGCAGGTTCGGGTCGTACGTGATGGTCGACGTGCCCTGACGGCGCGCGAGCTCCTGCGCGACCCGCGTCCCGCCTGGCTGCAGGACCGTCGCGATCGAGCCGGTGTGCGCGACGAGCGGGTCGCCCGGCGCCTCGTCCCACGACGTCGGCAGGTCCCACTCCAGGTCGAACTCGTATGTCGCGACGCCCTGCTCGTCGAGGTTCCCCGTCGCGACCGGGGTCCGGACCGCGACGCGGTCACCCTCCAGCACGCGCACGCCCGACGCCTCCAGGTGGCGGCGCACCGTGTCGCCGTCCGCGTCGCGGCCGAGCCACGTCAGCAGGTCGACCTGCCGCCCCAGCCGGCCGAGGCCGAGCGCCACGTTCGCCGGGCTGCCGCCCGGGTGCTGGCTGCGCGAGCCGTCCGGCCGCTGCACCGCGTCGATCAGCGCCTCGCCGATCACCAGCGCCCGCTCGGTCGTCGTGCCGCTCATCGGTCGTCCTCCTCGGTGGGGCCGGTCGGGGTCGCGCCGGCGGCCGCGCCGGTCGGGTGCTCGGTGCGGACCGCCGCGAGCCGGTCGCGTGCGCCGTCCAGCCACTGCTGGCAGCGGGCCGCGAGGGCCTCGCCGCGCTCCCACAGCGTGAGCGACTCCTCCAGCGACTCGCCGCCGGCCTCCAGCCGTGCGACGACCGCGACCAGCTCGTCACGCGCCTGCTCGTACGTCAGGGCCGCGACGTCGGCGTGCGCGTCCGGCGGGTTCACGGCGTGGGGAGGGGAGTCGGGGGCGGCGCTGCTCGGTTCGGGCGTCCTCGGCACGACGCACAGTCAACCACCCGCGGCCCACACCGCCGGACGGCGCCCGGGGACGATGCCGGGACCTCGGCCCGACGGCGCGCCGCTCGACCGCGCCCCGGCGGGGACGACGCGAGGCTCGGGTCAGACGACCTCGGCGCCGAGCTCGCCGCCCGCGACCCGCACGCGCAGCCGGTCGCCCGCCTCGACGTCCGCGGGGTCCCGCACGACGTGCCCGTCCGCGCGCTGCACGACCGCATACCCGCGCTCGAGCGTCGCCGCCGGTGACAGGGCCCGGACCTGCGCCGCGAGCCCCGCGACCTCGGCGCGGCCGTGCGCGAGGGCCGTCTGCAGCGCGCGGCGCGCGGAGTCGCGCAGCACGTGGACGCGGGTCTCGCGGGCGTCGACGAGCGTCGCGGGGTACGCCAGGACGGGGCGTGAGCGCCAGTGGTCGAGCCCGGCCTGCTCACGCGTCAGCCGGTGCACGAGCGCACCGCGCGACCGCTGCCGGAGCTGCAGCACCCGCGCCCGCTCCTCGGTGACGTCGGGCACGACCCGCTTGGCGGCGTCGGTCGGCGTCGACGCGCGCAGGTCGGCCACGAGGTCCAGCAGGGGCGTGTCCATGTGGTGCCCGATCGCGGACACCAGCGGCGTCCGGCAGGCCGCCGCGGCACGCACCAGCGTCTCGTTGCTGAACGGCAGCAGGTCCTCGAACGAGCCGCCGCCGCGCGCCACGACCACGACCTCGACGTGCGGGTCGGCGTCGAGGTCCGCGATGGCCGCCGACACCTCCGGAACCGCGCGCGGGCCCTGCACCGTGACGCGCCGGATCTCGAACCGCACCCCGGGCCAGCGGGCGCGCGCGTTCGACACGACGTCGTGCTCCGCGTCGCCCTGCTGCGCGCACACCAGCCCCACGACCGCGGGCAGGAACGGCAGCGGCCGCTTGCGCGACGGGTCGAACAGCCCCTCGGCCGCGAGCACGCCCTTGAGGTGCTCGATGCGCGCCAGGAGCTCGCCCAGGCCGACCAGCCGCAGGTCGTCGGCCTGGAACGACAGGTCGCCCTTCTTCGCGTGGAACCGGGGGCTCGCGTGCACGACGACGTGCGCGCCGTCCGCGACGCCGTCGCCCAGCCGTCGGACGGCCGCCGCGGGGGCCGTGACCGACAGCGACATGTCGAGGTCGGTGTCTCGCAGCGTGAGGAAGTACATGGTGTTCCACCGCTTGAGGTTGAGCACCTGCCCCTCGACCCACACCGGCGGCATCCTCGCGATGTAGTCCGCGATCTTCGGGGCGAGGTGCCGCACCGGCCACGGGCGCTCCGGCGTCGTCTCGGCCGCGCGCAGCGGCAGCGGCAGGCGTGCCGCGGGCGGCTGGGGCTCGGTGGTCACCCGCACAGCCTGCCTCACGCCCCCCACACCCCGACCCCCGGCCCCCCCTCCTCGCCCTCTGCCGGCCCGTCCGTCGCCGACCCCGTCATCACGACCGACTCCGTGGCCTTTCGCGGTCACGATGACGGGGTCGAGGGCGTCGCGGGGGCCGCAGGGCGCGGGGCGGCGGGGGCGGTGGGGTCGTGCGAGTGGCGTGGACGTCGCGTGCAGGTGCGTCACACCGGGCCGCCCCGGGCGGGTCCGTGAGCGGGGCGAACGTAGACTCGCCACGTGACCTCTGCGACCGACCAGGCCCCCGGCGTGCCGCCGACCAAGCGCGTGCTGCTCGCGGCCCCGCGCGGGTACTGCGCGGGCGTCGACCGTGCGGTCGTCGCCGTCGAGAAGGCGCTCGAGCACTACGGCGCCCCCGTGTACGTCCGCAAGGAGATCGTGCACAACAAGTACGTCGTCGAGACGCTCGCCGCCCGCGGCGCCGTGTTCGTCGACGAGACCGACGAGGTGCCCGAGGGTGCGCGCGTCGTGTTCTCCGCGCACGGCGTCTCCCCGGCCGTGCACGCCGCGGCCGCCGCCCGCTCGCTCCAGACCATCGACGCGACGTGCCCGCTCGTGACGAAGGTCCACAAGGAGGCCGTGCGGTTCGCCGCCGAGGACTACGACATCCTGCTCATCGGCCACGACGGCCACGAGGAGGTCGAGGGCACGCAGGGCGAGGCGCCCGAGCACATCCAGGTGGTCAACTCCCCGGAGGCCGTGGACGACATCGTCGTGCGCGACCCCGAGCGCCTCGTGTGGATCTCGCAGACCACGCTGTCGGTCGACGAGACGATGGAGACGGTCCGGCGCCTGCGCGAGCGGTTCCCGCACCTGCAGGACCCGCCGAGCGACGACATCTGCTACGCCACGCAGAACCGCCAGGTCGCCGTGAAGAAGCTCGCGCCGCGCTGCGACGTCGTCATCACGGTCGGCTCCGCGAACTCCTCGAACTCGGTGCGGCTCGTCGAGGTCGCCCTCGACGCGGGCGCCCGCACGTCGTACCGGGTGGACAAGGCCGCCGAGATCGACCCGGCCTGGCTGGAGGGCGCGACGACCGTGGGCGTCACCTCCGGTGCCTCGGTGCCCGAGATCCTGGTCCGCGACGTCCTCGACCTGCTCGCCCGGCACGGGTTCGGCGAGGTCGAGGAGGTCCGCACGGCGACCGAGGACCTCATGTTCTCGCTGCCGCGCGAGCTCCGGGCCGACCTCAAGGCCGCCGGTGCCACCCCCGAGCGTCCGCGCCGCGAGGGCCGCCGCTCCCTGGACGTCCAGACCGCCTGACGGATCTCCGGCCCGCCCAGGCCGGGCAGCGCCCGGCCGGGAAGGCCGGGCGAGCGTGTGCGAGGGTGGAACGATGCCCTCTGCGAGCCCGCCGCCCCATCCCGTCGCGCCCGCGTACGGCCGAGGTCTGGCCGGCATCCAGCGCCGCGTCTTCTGGCCCGCGCTCGCGGTGGTGGTCCTCGTGGCCGGCCTCGCGATCGCCTTCCCGGCCGCCGCCGAGGACCTGGTCGGGGCGCTCCAGGAGAACGTCGTCGGCGTCTTCGGCTGGTACTACGTCCTGCTGGTCGCGGGGTTCGTCGCGTTCGCCCTGTGGCTCGGGCTCGGCCGCTGGGGCGACCTCACGCTCGGCGCGGACGACGACGAGCCGGAGTTCGGCCTGCGGACCTGGTTCGCGATGCTGTTCGCCGCCGGCATGGGCATCGGCCTGGTCTTCTACGGCGTCGCCGAGCCCTTGAGCCACTTCGCGGACCCCAAGCCGGGCGTGACCGGGACGCCCGCGCAGCTCGCGCAGTCGGCGCTCGCGCAGACGTACCTGCACTGGGGGGTCCACGCCTGGGCGATCTACGTCGTGGTCGGCCTGGCCGTCGCGTGGGCCGTGCACCGGCGCGGCCGCCCGGTGTCCATCCGCTGGGCGCTCGAGCCGCTGCTCGGGGACCGCGTCCGCGGCACCCTGGGCGACGCGATCGACGTCACGGCCGTCGTCGGCACGATGTTCGGGGTGGCGACGTCGCTCGGGCTCGGCGTCCTGCAGATCTCCGCGGGCCTGCGGCACCTCGGCGTCGCCTCGTCGGGCCGGACGACGCAGGTCGTGCTCATCGTGGTCATCACGGCGGTCGCGACGTGGTCGGTCGTGAGCGGGCTGGACCGCGGCCTCAAGTGGCTGTCGAACATCAACGTCGGCCTCGCCGGGGTGCTCCTGGCCGCCGTCCTCGTGCTCGGGCCCACGTTGTTCCTGCTGCGCGACTTCGTGCAGTCGATCGGCGTGTACCTGTCGTCGGTCCTGTCGCTCACGTTCAACGTGAGCGCCTACGCGGGCCCCGAGGGCGAGGCGTGGCAGGCGGCGTGGACGACGTTCTACTGGGGCTGGTGGATGTCGTGGGCGCCGTTCGTGGGCGTGTTCATCGCCCGCATCTCCCGCGGGCGGACCGTGCGGGAGTTCGTCGGCGGGGTGCTGCTCGTGCCGACGCTCGTGACGTTCCTGTGGTTCGCGGTGCTCGGCGGCACGGCCATCCACCGCGAGATCTTCGGCGCCGGCGGCCTGGTCGCGCAGGACGGCACCGTCGTCGCCGAGAACGCGCTGTTCGACATGCTCGCCGGCCTGCCGTGGGGGTCGGTGCTGTCGGTGCTGGCGATCGTCCTGATCGGGCTCTTCTTCATCACGTCGGCCGACTCCGGCTCCCTCGTCGTCGCGATGCTCTCGTCCGGCGGCAACCCCGACCCGAGCCGCCCGGTCCGGGTGATCTGGGCGACGCTCGGGGGCCTGCTCGCGATCGCGCTGCTGCTCGCCGGGGGACTGGTCGCCCTGCAGACGGCCGCGATCCTCATCGCCCTGCCGTTCTCCCTGGTGATGATCGGCATGGTGGTGTCCCTCGCCCGCGCGCTCGGCCGGGAGCACCACGAGCTGCTGCGCGCGCAGCGGCTCGAGGCGCGGGCCCGGCTCACGCAGCACGTGACGGCGCACGTCACGGGCGAGGTCAGCTCGCTGCTGGACCGCCGGTCGCGGTCCGACGCGGGGCGTCGGTCCACGCGCGGAACGCGTCGACGACCGGACGAGCCCGCGGGACCGGGACCCGGACCAGGACCCGAGACGCCCGGCGACTGACCGGTCCGCCGCGCGGGCGTCGTCGGGCGACCACCCTCCGGTCGGGCGTCGTCGGGCGACCACCCTCCGGTCGGGCGCCGCCGGGCGACCACCCCTCCGGCCGGGCGCTCGTCGTCGCGCGACCGCCGCGTCCGTCAGGCGCTCGTCGGCCCCTCGCCCGCGGCGCGACGGTCGTCGGGACGCGGGACCTCGGCGTCGAGCGCCTGCGCGTCACGGCGCGCGACCCCGTCCCCGAGGACGCGGTCGTCGAGGGCCACGAACTGCTCCTCGGCGGAGGCGACGAGCTCGGGCGCGCTCACGACCGAGAGCTGCGGGTTGACCGGCGTCGGCGTCGGCAGGTCGCCGTCGACGACGTGCAGGTCGGCGAACCGTCGCGCGCTCACCAGGACCCGCGTCTCGAGCGAGCCGACCGCCTGGTTGTAGGCGCCCGCGGCGGAGTCGATCGCGCGGCCGAGTCGCGTCAGGTGCGCGCCCATCGTCGCGAGGCGCCCGTGCAGCTCCTTGCCGAGCGAGAGCACGGCCTGCGCGTTGCTCGCGAGCGCGTCCTGCCGCCACGCGTACGCGACGGTCCGCAGCAGCGTCAGCAGCGTCACGGGCGTCGCGAGGACGACGTTCTGCTCGAACGCGTACTCGACGAGCGTCGGGTCCTGCTCGGCGGCGGCGTGCAGGAACGACTCCGCGGGCACGAACATGACGACGAACTCGGGCGCGGGCGCGAACTGGTCCCAGTAGCGCTTCGAGGCGAGGTCGTCGACGTGCTTGCGGACGTGCCGCGCGTGCGCCGCGAGCCGCTGGGCCCGGACGGTCTCGTCGTCGGTCTGCGTCGCCTCGAGGAAGCCGAGGAACGCGACCTTCGCGTCGACGACGACGTGCTTGCCGCCCGCGAGCCGGACCACCATGTCGGGCCGCAGCAGCCCGTCGTCGGTGCGCACCTGCTCCTGCTCGACGAAGTCGACGTGCGCGAGCATCCCCGCGGCCTCGACGACCCGGCGCAGCTGCACCTCGCCCCACCGGCCGCGCACCTGCGACGAGCGCAGGGCCGTGACGAGCTGGGCCGTCTCACCCCGGAGCTGGTCGGAGGCCGCGCGCATGGCGCGCACCTGCTCGCCCAGTGCCGCGTTCCCCTCGGCGCGCGCCTTCTCGGCCTCCGCGAGCTCGGTGCGGACGTGGTCGAGCGTGCGGGACAGCGGTTCGACGAGCGCGCGGACCGCCTGCTCGCGCTGCGCGAGCTCGCCGACCTGCGTCTGGTGGTCGGCGGCGAACCGCTGGTGCGCGAGCGCGAGGAACTGGTCGGTGCTCGTCGCGAGCGCGTCGGCCGCGAGCGCCCGGAACTGGTCGGCGAGCCGCTCCGAGTCCGCCTGCGCGGCCTCGAGCCGGGCCGTCGTGGTCGCGCGCTCCGCGTCGAGGACCGCCCGCGCCCGTGCCGCCTCGACCTCGGCCGCGTGCAGGCGCGCGGACGTGCGGCGCGTGGCCGCCGACGACCCGAGCACCCACGCGAGCGTCGCGCCCACGACGAGTCCCAGGAGGAGGCCCAGCAGCAGCGACGAGATCGACATGGACGCACCCTCTCAGGCGGCACCCACAACGTCGGGGACGACGACGGGAACAGCACCGGGCGCCAGCGAGGCGCGTGACGTGCACCTATGCTGATCCGATGCCGCCCGAGGACGTCGACACGCCCCTGTCCGACCCCGGTCCGGGACCCGCGACCGGCCCCGTGGTCCCGCCCACGACCGAACCTGTGCCGGACCCGTCACCGGTCGTCGCCGGACCCGCCGCCACCGCCGGCAGCGCGCCGGCCCTGTCCGTGCGCGGCCTGTGGCGCCGCTTCGGCCAGAAGGTCGCCGTCGCGGGCATCGACCTCGACGTGCCGGCCGGCTCGTTCTACGGGCTCGTCGGCCCCAACGGCGCAGGCAAGACGACCACGCTCTCGATGTCCACGGGCCTGCTGCAGCCCGACGCGGGCACGGTGCACGTCCACGGCCAGGACCTGTGGGCGTCGCCGCTGCAGGTCAAGGCGATGCTCGGCGTCCTGCCGGACGGCGTGAAGCTCTTCGACCGGCTCACGGGCGAGCAGCTCATCACCTACGCGGGCCTGCTGCACGGCCTCGACCGGGACACGACTGCCGAGCGGACGCGCGACCTGCTGACGGCGATGGACCTCACGGCCGACAAGGGCACGCTCGTCGTCGACTACTCCGCGGGCATGACCAAGAAGGTCGCACTGGCGTGCGCGCTCGTGCACGTGCCGCGCCTGCTGGTCCTCGACGAGCCGTTCGAGGCCGTCGACCCGGTGTCGGCGGCGAACATCCGCGACATCCTCGCGTCCTACGTGCGCTCGGGCGGCACGGTCATCGTGTCGTCGCACGTCATGGACCTCGTGCAGCGCATGTGCGACCACGTCGCGATCATCGCGGGCGGCCACGTGCTGGCCGCGGGCACGGTCGACGAGGTGCGCGGCGACGCGAGCCTGGAGGACCGGTTCGTCGACCTCGTCGGCGGGCGCGTCAGCGGGGAGGGGCTCGCGTGGTTGCGCACCTCGTCCGACTGAAGCTCACGCTGCTGCGCAACGGGCTCAAGCGCAGCGTCTGGCAGGTCGTCGGCCTCGTCATCGGCCTGCTGTACGGGCTGTTCGTCGCCGTCCTCGCGGTGGCCGGCGTCGTCACGCTGTCCGTCGCGCGCCCGGACCTGCTGCCGACGGTCGTCGTCCTCGCCGGCTCGGCGGTCATGCTCGGCTGGTGGGTCGTCCCGCTGCTGGCGTTCGGCGTCGACTCGACGGTCGACCCGGGCCGCTTCACGACGTTCCCGATCCCGCGCCGCCAGCTCGTCGTCGGTCTCGCCGTGGGCGGGCTCGTCGGCATCCCCGGCGTCATGACGTCGCTGGTCTCGCTGGGCACGGTCGCGGCGTGGTGGCGGGACCCCGCGGCGCTGGTCGCGGCGATCCCCGCCGCGGTCCTGTTCCTGCTGACGGCGGTCGTCGGGAGCCGTGCGACGACGACGCTGGTCGCACCGCTCGTCGCGCGTCGCCGGGTGCGGGAGCTGCTCGCGATCCTCGCGCTCGTGCCGATCTTCCTCATCGGGCCGATCCTGTCGAGCCTGGAGGGTGCGTTCGAGGGGGCGCGGTTCGACGGCCTCGTCGCGGCGCTCGCGTGGTCGCCGCTCGGTGCCACCTGGGGCGTGCCCGTGGCCGTCGCGGACGGCGAGTGGCTGGTCGCGCTCGGCCGCCTCGCGGTCGCCGCCCTGACGCTGCTCGTGCTCGCCGTCGTGTGGGACCGCAGCCTGGCGCACAGCCTGGTCAACCCGATCCAGGAGCGCGCCGGCGGGACGGGCCGCGACCTCGGCTGGTTCGGCCGCCTGCCCGCGACGCCGCTCGGTGCGGTCACGGCGCGCTGCCTGACGTACTGGGTGCGCGACCCGCGGTACGCCGCGTCGCTCGTGTTCCTGCCGGTCGTGCCGATCTTCCTGTGGTTCGTGTCGCCGGGCGGCGACCTGCTGCTCGTCCTCGGCCCGGTCGCGGCGTACTTCATGGGCTGGGGCATCTCCGCCGACGTCGCCTACGACGGCAGCAGCTTCTGGACGCACGTCGCGGCCCCGCTGCGCGGCTCGGTCGACCGCCTGGGCCGGGTGCTGTCCGCGGCGCTGCTCGGGGTCCCGGTCGTCCTGGCGTGCGCGGTCGTCCCGGCGCTGGCCCTCGGCAGGCCGCAGGACGTGCCCGCCCTGGTCGGCGTGTCCTTCGGCGTCCTGCTGACGTCGTGGGGGGCGTCGAGCATCGCGTCGGCGCTCGTCGTGTACCCCGTGCAGAAGGCGGGCGAGAACCCGTTCCAGACGAAGTCGAACGGCGGGACGACCGCGGTCGTGTCGCAGCTCGGCGGCTCGCTGGTCGTCGCGGTGGCGTGCCTGCCGGAGGCCGTGCTCGCGTTCGTCGCGGTCCGGCAGGGGATCGCGTGGCTCGGCGTCCTCACGCTCGTCGTCGGGCTCGTCCTGGGGGCGGTCGCGCTCGTCGTCGGGGTGCGTGTGGGGGGTCGGGTGCTGGAGCGCCGGCAGACCGAGCTGCTGCGCCAGCTCGTCTCGTTCGCCTGATCCGCCGCCCGCGGGCCGACCGACGGCCGGCCCGCCCGTAGACTTGCCGCCCGTGGCACTCACCATCGGCATCGTCGGCCTGCCCAACGTCGGCAAGTCCACCCTCTTCAACGCGCTGACCCGTGCGCAGGTCCTCGCCGCGAACTACCCGTTCGCGACGATCGAGCCGAACGTCGGCGTCGTGCCGCTGCCGGACCCGCGGCTCGCCGTGCTCGCCGACCTGTTCGGCTCGGAGCGCATCCTGCCCGCGACGGTGTCGTTCGTGGACATCGCCGGCATCGTCAAGGGCGCGAGCGAGGGCGAGGGCCTCGGCAACAAGTTCCTCGCGAACATCCGCGAGGCCGACGCGATCTGCCAGGTCACGCGCGCGTTCGCCGACCCGGACGTCGTGCACGTCTCGGGCGAGGTGAACCCGAAGGACGACATCGAGATCATCAGCACCGAGCTGATCCTCGCCGACCTCCAGACCCTCGAGAAGGCGATCCCGCGCCTCGAGAAGGAGGTCAAGGGCAAGAAGGCCGAGCCCGCGCTGCTGGCCGCCGCGGTGTCCGCGCAGGAGGTCCTGCAGAAGGGCCAGACCCTGTTCGCCGCCGGTCTGGCCGCCGACGAGCACGTCGCCCAGCTGCAGCTCATGACGGCCAAGCCGTTCATCTACGTCTTCAACACCGACGACGCCGGGCTCGCCGACACCGCGATGCAGGACGAGCTGCGCGCGCTCGTCGCGCCCGCCGACGCGATCTTCCTCGACGCGAAGTTCGAGTCCGAGCTCGTCGAGCTCGAGCCCGACGAGGCCGCCGAGATGCTCGCCGAGAACGGCCAGGAGGAGGCGGGCCTCGACCAGCTCGCCCGCGTCGGCTTCCACACCCTGGGCCTGCAGTCGTACCTCACGGCGGGCCCGAAGGAGGCGCGCGCCTGGACGATCCGGCAGGGCTGGACCGCACCGCAGGCCGCGGGCGTCATCCACACGGACTTCCAGAAGGGCTTCATCAAGGCCGAGGTCATCTCGTTCGACGACCTCGTCGCCGCCGGGTCGGTCGCCGCCGCGCGTGCCGCAGGCAAGGCCCGCATCGAGGGCAAGGACTACGTCATGGCCGACGGCGACGTCGTGGAGTTCCGCTTCAACGTGTGACCTGGCAGTCGTCCGCCGGCTCGGCGTCGACGGTGATGGCAGACGAGGGAAGACTGGGGCCGAGCCCGGCTCGGACCCTCCACCCGCCATAGGCTCTCGACGGATCGGACGAAGGTCCGTGCGGACGCCGGGACGGCCACGGCCGTACCGACGCCGAAGACCAGTCGAGAGGTGGGTGGCGATGGGCCGGTTCAGCGTCGACCTGTTCAGCGACGGGCGATGGTCCGACGAGGCGACCGCACCGACGTGGCTCAGCCTGGAGATCCACGACAGCGACATCGCGGTCGTCCGCTACGCCCCGGCAGGACCGGGGACCGGCCTCGTGTACCTCGGCTACCAGCCGCGCGACTATTTCGACGACCCCGGAGCCAGCGCGCCCGTCGACGTGGTCGCCGAGGCCAGGGGGCTGGCCACATGGGCGCTGACCGCGGTCGGCACGGTCGTCGAGCCCGAGGAGGTCGAGCCGCTCCTGGCTCGCGAGGGCATCGAGTCGGCCGTCGACCTGTTCGTCGAGGAGACGGTCACGACGCTGTTCGCGCTGCTCGGGGTCCCGCTGCCTGCCGAGCTCGCGCCGGCCGACTGATCCGCGGTCCGCGGGTCGGCAGCCGTGATCTGACGGACAGGGTGATCGCCGACAGACGGTGGTGAGTTCCGCTCGCAGGCGGGTCGCTCGTCGAGGCGCCCTCGCGTGAGGGGCGCCGCTAGTCGTACCTTGTCGCCCGTGCGAGCTCTCGTGGTCGACGGCCTCGTCAACGCGCGGGACCTCGGTGGGCTTCCGCTGCTCGCGGGCGGCACGACTCCGCAAGGGGTCTTCTTCCGCTCCGAGAACGTCGACGCACTCACGGCCCGCGGTTGGGACGAGCTCTTCCGACTGGGCATCCGCACCGTCGCCGATCTTCGGCAGACCGCCGAACGGGAACGGGACCAGCGACCCCGGCCTGACTGGGTGGTCACGGCGCACGTCGATCTGGACGGGCTGGAGAACGTCGACTTCTGGCGGGACTACGCGGAGAGTGGGCTGTGGGGCACGGCCGCCTACTTCCTGCCCCACCTGGTCGCGATGCCCGAGCGTGCCGGTGCCGCCCTCGAAGCCGTGGCGCAGGCCGGCGAGGGTGGCGTTCTCTTCCACTGCATGTCGGGACGCGATCGCACCGGCATGGTCGCGATGCTCCTGCTCAGCCTTGTCGGGGTGGAGCCCGAAGCGATCGTGCACGACTACCTGGAGACGGTGCGTCGCGCCGACGCGCTCGCCGCGGCGACCGGACGGGAGAACGACGAGCCCGTGCGCGAGGCGATCCTCGCTCGCAGGGGATCGACCACCGAGCTGGCGTTCCGGGACGCGCTCGCGAGCGTGGACCTGGAGGCCCTCCTGACGTCGGCAGGAGTCTCCGAGGGCACCGAGCGGTGCCTTCGGACCTGGCGCGGCTCGCTCGCGCTCGACGACCAGACCGGTTGATCGCCGTCGCGACCTCGTGGAGTTCCGCTTCAACGTCTGACGTGGTCAGCCCGTGACCAGGTCGGTGGGCTGCGCGAGGGGGACGAGGCCCGTGGCGGCGGTGCGCAGGTCGGCGTCGCCCGCGACGAGGGCGTCGGCCTGCAGCAGCGCGACCGCGACGTACTCGGCGGTGCGCACGCCGGGCCAGCCGTGCTCCAGGGCCAGGTCCCACGCGCGCCGCCGCGAGACCCGGTCGCCGAGCAGGCGGATGCGAGTCTCGGTCATGCGCGTGTGGGCGGTCAGGGCGTCGTCCCGGTCGCGCCGTCCCGCGCGCACGGCGTCGAGCAGCAGCTGCAGCCCGTCGACCAGGATCGACTTCGGCGCGACGAGCTGGACGTCGGGCGCGGGCGGACGGTCCTGGTCGACGAGCCAGAGCAGGGTCGGGGCGTCGATCCCGTAGCGCGGCATGGCGCCATGGTCGCGCACGGGACGCGGCCTGGCGCGTCAGCCGGCGGCGCGGACGACGAGGTCGCGGATCTGTGCCTCGACGGCGGGTGTCACCTTCGTGACCGCGAATGCGGTGGGCCAGATCTCGCCGTCGTCCAGCGCGGCGTCCTCGTTGAAGCCGAGGGTGGAGTACCGGGTCTTGAACTTCGCGGAGGCCTGGAAGAAGACGACGACCTTGCCGTCCTTCGCGTAGGCGGGCTGGCCGTACCAGGTCTTCGGGGTGAGTCCGGGCGCGGCCTCGGTGACGATCTCGTGCACCTTCTCGGCGATCGCACGGTCGGCGTCGGGCATCTCGGCGATCTTCGCGAGCAGGTCGGCGAGCGGGTCCGCCTTGCCGGCGCGCGTCTTCGCGGTCCGGACCTCCTGGGCGCGCTCCTTCATCGCGGCGCGTTCCTCGGCGGTGAAGTTCTGGCCCTGCTCGTCGCTGCTGGTGGCGTTCACGTGGTCCTCCGGGTCGTGGTGCGTCGGTCCGTCACGCCGATGCTAGGAACGCGCGGGTCGCCCGCGCTTCTTCGATCCTGACCGACTGCGCGCGCCGCTCAGGCGGGTGCCGGCGTGAGGACGAAGACGCGCAGGTCGCGGTCGGTGCGGGCGGCGTAGTCGTCGTAGCCGGGCCACACGGCGAGCAGGGCGGGCAGGAGGCGGGTGCGCTCGTCGTCGGTGGCGAGGTGCGCGACGACGTCGACCGTGCGCCCGTCGACCGCGACGCGGGCGTGCGGGTCGGCCAGCAGGTTGGTGGACCACGCGGGGTGGTGCTGCTGCCCCCAGTTCGAGCCGATGACGACCCAGCGGTCGCCGTCGCGCGCGCACACGAGGACGGCGTCGCGCGGCTGACCGCTGCGGTGGCCGGTGGTGGTGAGGACGAGCTGGGGGAGGCGGGGGCGGCCGAGGACGCTCCAGCGTCCGCGCGTCGCGCGCTGGATGCGGCGGTCGAGCCGGGAGGCGGCGCGTCCGAGGCGGGCGAAGGCCCGCGTGCGGCCGAGCCGGTGCAGGGTCCTGGTGGCGTCCATGGGTGAATCCTGGGGTACGGCCGCCGTCCGGCGGTGGTACCGCTCCCGTAGCACGTCCGCGGACGTGTCCATACCAGAGTCCGGTCGACACCGCGTGCGAATTGCCCGTTCAGGGGCCTGACGTCACCGGATCGGACATGTTTCTGCGATGTTTCCCCAGGCCACCTGTCTCGTATCGTGGACACTACCAACCAGTATCAATCAGGTAACGATCGGCCCGTGCCACCCGGCGTGCCCGATATGTCCGACGCTGCTTGACTAGCGTGTGCCCAACTCACGGCGGACGTGTACCTGCCTGCTGTCGAATGCGCGGTGAAACAGCGCGCGACGTCGGCGCCGCACGTCCTCCCCTTCCCAGGAGGAACATTGAAGATCAGGCGAATCAGCGCCATCGCGGCCCCGGTGGCCGTGGGCGCCCTGGTGCTCGGAGCGTGCTCCGGACCTGAGACGGGCTCGGAGATCGAGGAGGACACCTCGGTCAGCGTCGGCTGGAACCAGCCGTTCTACTCGCAGAACAACCTCACGTCGGTCGGCAACGCGACGACCAACGCGAACGTCCTGTACCTGACGAACGGGCAGTTCAACTACTACGACGGCGACCTGAACCTCGTGAAGAACGAGGACCTCGGCACGTACGAGAAGGTCTCCGACGACCCGCTGACCGTGAAGTACACGATCAACGAGGGCGTGAAGTGGTCCGACGGCACCGCCGTCGACGCCGCCGACCTCCTCCTGTACTGGGGCCCGCAGGACGACGACTTCGACAACGTCCAGCCGGAGTACGACGAGGAGGGGAACGTCACCAACCAGGACGCCATCGACGCCGGCGTCTACTTCGACGGCTCCTCCGTCGCGATGACCCTGATCAACGAGGCGCCGGAGATCTCCGACGACGGCCGCTCGGTCACCCTCGTCTACTCGGAGCCCCGCTCCGACTGGGAGGTCTCCTTCCAGCCCTCGCCGCTCGCCGCGCACGCGGTCGCGAAGCTCGCCCTCGGCATCGAGGACGCCGAGGAGGGCAAGCAGGCCATCATCGACGCGTTCACGGACAACAACTCCGAGGACCTGTCCAAGATCGCCAAGGTCTGGAACTCCGGCTTCGACTTCACGTCGCTGCCCGACGACCCGTCGCTGTACCTCTCGTCCTCCGCGTACGTCATGTCGGAGTACGTCGAGAACCAGTACATGACGCTGACGGCGCGCGACGACTACACCTGGGGCCCGAAGCCCAAGGTCTCCTCGATCACGATCCGCTACACCGAGGACCCGCTGGCGTCCGTCACGGCCCTGCAGAACGGTGAGGTCGACCTCATCCAGCCGCAGTCGTCCGTCGACGTCATCAAGACGCTCGAGGGCCTGACCGGCGCCGGCGTCGAGTACACGACCGCGCCCGAGGGCACGTTCGAGCACGTCGACACCATCATGAACAACGGTGGCCCGTTCGACCCGGCGACCTACGGCGGCGACGCCGAGAAGGCCCGCAAGGTCCGCGAGGCGTTCCTCAAGACGGTCCCGCGCCAGGAGATCATCGAGAAGCTCATCAAGCCGCTGCAGGAGGACGCCACCACGCGTGACTCCTTCACGGTGGTCCCGGGCTCTCCGACGTACGACGACGTCATCGCCAACAACGGCTCCGAGGCGTACGCCGACGTCGACATCGCGGGCGCCACGGCGCTCCTCGCCGAGGCCGGCGTCGCCACGCCGGTCAACGTCCGCTTCCTCTACGGCAAGTCGAACGTGCGTCGTGCGAACGAGTACCAGCTCATCGCCGCCTCGGCCGCGCAGGCCGGGTTCAACGTCATCGACGAGGGCGACGACCAGTGGGGTGCCCGTCTGTCCGACACGGCGTCCTACGACGCGTCGCTGTTCGGCTGGCAGTCGACCAACACCTTCGCGCTCAACTCCGAGGGCAACTACGTCACCGGCGGTCTGAACAACTTCGGTGGCTACTCCAACGCGGACGTCGACGGCTGGTACGTCGACATGGCCACGGCGGAGGGCGACGAGGAGAAGGAGCTGACGACCAACATCGAGAAGCAGCTCTACGCCGACGCGTTCGGTGTGCCGATCTTCCAGTTCCCCGGTGTGGTGGCTCACCGCAGCGTCCTGCAGGGTGTGTCGACGATCCCGCTGTCGCCGACCATCTTCTGGAACTACTGGGAGTGGGAGATCAGCGCCGAGGACTCGCTCGACGCGCCGACGGCGACGCCGGCCGCGACCGAGGACGCCGAGGGCTGATCCTGAGCTCGCTGTAGCACGCACGACAGGGGGTGCCGCGGTCGTCAAGGCCGCGGCACCCTCGTCGTTCGCCCAGGGTCGAAACCACGACGCTGACCTGGGCGGACACGCACGTAGGACCTGCGACGCGGCCATTGCCGCCGGGTCCTCGTAGAATCGTCCTTCGCCACCATCCCCACGCGAACGAGGTCAGGACCCCATGGTCACCTCTGAGAAGAGCCTCGCGCCGGCACCGGTCACGGCCACAGCCGCACCAGCCGCGCAGGCCCCCCGGCGCCGACGCCTCAGCGCCTCCGCGCCGACGTTGACCTTCATCGGTCGCCGTCTGCTGTCCTCGGCGATCGTCCTTCTCGGGGCGACGTTCATCGTCTACATGCTCCTCGCGTACGCGCTGGACCCCCTCGAGGACCTGTACGCCAGCAGCGCTCCCAACAAGGAGCAGCTGATCGAGGCCCGCATCCGGCTCCTCGACCTCGACACCCCGCCGGTCATCCGCTACTTCAAGTGGCTCGCCGGCGTCCTCGGGTACCTCATCGGCCGGGGCACCCTCGGCGAGAGCTGGGTCACCGGGCAGCAGGTCACGGACCTGCTCGCGAGCGCGATCCCGTCCACCGTGCAGCTCGTCGGCGGGGCCACGGTCATCGCCGTGGCGCTCGGCATCACGGTCGGCATCGCCTCGGCGCTGCGTCAGTACACCGGGTTCGACTACTCGGTGACGTTCATGTCGTTCGTCCTGTACTCGCTGCCGTCCTTCTGGGTCGCGGTGCTCCTCAAGCTGTGGGGCGCCATCGGCTTCAACGACTTCCTCGCGGACCCGACGATGAGCACCACGACGATCGTGCTGCTCGCGATCCTGTCCGGCTTGGTCTGGCAGGTCCTCGTCGGCGGGGACCTGCGACGGCGCCTCGTCACGTTCGGCATGTCCGCGCTGGCCTCCGGGCTGGTCCTGTGGGGCGTCCTCGCGAGCGGCTGGCTGCTCGACCCCAGCCTCGGCATGGCCGGGATCGCGGTGCTCGGCATCGCCGCCGCGGTCGGCCTCACGGCCATGACGACGGGCCTGCAGAACCGCCGCGCGCTGTTCTCCTCGCTGACGGTCGTCGCGATCGGCGTCGCCCTGTGGTTCCCGCTGAAGTACGTCTTCGTGATCGACGGGTTCAACGGCCTGTGGGTGCTCGGCCTCGGGGTCGTCGCCGTCGGCGTCGGCCTGCTCGTCGGGCGGCTGTACGGCGGCCCCGACTACGGCCAGTCCATGCGCAACGCCGCCATCACGGCGTTCGTCGTCGCCGGGCTGATCTACGTCGACCGCGTCATGGACGTCTGGAAGCCGTACACGAACTCCAGCTACATCAACGGGCGGCCGATCGCGACCATCGGGTCGCAGACGCCCGGGCTGAACGGCGACTACTGGGTCGAGACGCTCGACCGGTTCACGCACCTGATCCTGCCGACGATCGCGCTGATCCTCATCTCGTTCGCGTCGTACACGCGGTACTCGCGGGCGAGCCTGCTCGAGGTCATGAACCAGGACTACATCCGCACCGCGCGGGCCAAGGGCCTGCCCGAGCGGGTCGTCACCGTGCGGCACGCGTTCCGCAACGCGCTCATCCCGCTCGCGACGATCATCCCGCTCGACATCGCCGCCCTGTTCGGCGGCGCGATCATCACCGAGCGCATCTTCTCGTGGAGCGGCATGGGGTCGCTCTTCATCCACTCGCTGGGGGCGAGAGACGCCGACCCGATCATGGGGTACTTCCTGGTCGTCGGGACGCTGCTCGTGCTCGCCAACATCGTCGTGGACTTCGTCTACGCCGCCCTCGACCCCAGGATCCGGGTGAACGCATGACCACCCCCACCCCCATCTCGCCCCAGCAGCTCGACGGCCAGCACCACGACGCCGTCGAGAACGCCATCGAGCTCAAGGAGGTCGAGGGCCTCTCGCAGGGACGCATCGTCCTGCGGCGGTTCCTGCGGCACCGCGGCGCCATGGCGTCGGCGGCCGTCCTGCTCGCGGTCGTCGTGCTCGCGTCCACCTCGATCGGCTGGGGACCCATCCCCGGCTGGTGGAAGTGGGCGCCAAACGACCTGTCGCCGATCGTCAACGACGGCGGCGCGCCGACGCTCTCGTTCAGCGGCGGCATCACCATCGGGGAGCACCCGTTCGGTCAGGACAACATCGGCAAGGACGTGTTCGCGCTCGTCATGCGCGGCACGCAGCAGTCGCTGCTCGTCATGTTCGTCATCGGCCTGCTCGCGTCCGCCATCGGCATCGCGCTCGGCGCGTTCGCGGGCTTCTTCCGCGGGCGCCTCGACAACTTCCTCATGCGGTTCACGGACATGGTCATCACCATCCCCGTGATCATGGTCGGCGCGATCCTCGGTGCCTGGGTCGGCGGGGCGAGCCCCATCACCCTGGCCCTGGCCCTCGCGGCGGTCACGTGGACGTCGATGGCGCGACTGGTCCGCGGCGAGTTCCTGTCGCTGCGCGAGCGGGAGTTCGTCGACGCGGCCCGCGTCGCGGGCGCCAGCAACGGCCGGATCATGTTCAAGCACATCCTGCCGAACGCGGTCGGCGTCATCATCGTCAACGCGACGCTGCTCATGGCCGCGGCGATCCTGCTCGAGACGGCGCTCAGCTACCTCGGGTTCGGCATCACCTACCCGGACGTCTCACTGGGCAACCTCATCAACGAGTACCAGACGGCGTTCGCGACGCGACCGTGGCTGTTCTGGTGGCCCGGCCTGTTCATCGTGACGATCGCGCTGTCGATCAACTTCATCGGTGACGGCCTGCGCGACGCGTTCGACCCCCGGCAGCGCCGGATCCCGACGCGGCGGGCCCTGGCCCGTGCCGACCGTCGCGCCCAGCGCAAGTCCGGCGTCCCGGCCGCGGCGACCGCCGAGGCCTGATCCCCGTGCCCCTCCGCTCAGAGCACGAGCGCCCCGACGCTCGCCACCAGCAGGATCGCCACCGCGGCGATCGTGCCGGTGTGCCAGCGCACCCGGGGGCGCTCGTGCTCGAGGCGGGGGTCGTCCAGGAGGCCCGCGTCACGGGCCTCCTCCCAGCGGCGTCGCACGAGCGCGGCCGCGTCACCGGAGTCGGTCCGGGCCAGGTCGCCCGGACGCACGCTCCCGCCCGACCCGTAGGTGCTGCTCGGCAGGTTCCGGTCGTCGCCGGCTTGGGCACGTCCGGTCCGGACGGCGCTCGGTGCGGGTGCGGCCCACGCCGCGTAGGAGCCGTACGGGGTGCGCAGCGTCAGCGCGTACTGCGTGCCGACCTCCTGCACGGCGGGCCACGGGATCTCGACGTTGCGCAGCACGTTGCGCAGCTCGACGCCCGCGGGCGTGACGATCACCGCGGGACGCCAGTAGGCGGCCCACGCGCCGACGGCGACCAGGGCGAGCAGCGGCAGGTAGGGCAGCGTCGTCGCGGCGTCACTCACCAGCCCCGTCACGGCGCCCACGACGCACAGCACCACCACACCCACAGCAAGCCCTCGGCCGAACCCCGGCCGGAACACCACGACGTCCGCCACCATGCGGTCATCGTCCCAGACGGCCCCCGTCCGGCTGCGCGCCACCGCGCGACCGGCACGGACCTCCCCGCACGGAAGGAACTGCTCGAACCGTGAGCACCGAGACCCTCGCGTCCGTCCCGGCCCAGCCGCCGGTCGGCAAGACGCCCATCCTCGAGGTCCGTGACCTGGCCGTCGAGTTCTTCGTCGACGGCTCGTGGTACCCCGCCGCGATCGACGTGTCGTACGACGTGCGCCCCGGAGAGGTCCTCGCCATCGTCGGCGAGTCCGGCTCCGGCAAGACGCAGTCGTCGATGTCGCTCATCGGCCTGCTGCCGCCCAACGGCCGCGCCACCGGCTCCGCGAAGCTCGCCGGTCGCGAGCTCCTCGGCCTCACGCACAAGCAGCTCAGCTCCGTGCGCGGCAAGGAGGTCGCGGTCATCTTCCAGGAGCCGATGACCGCCCTGAACCCCGTCTACACGGTCGGGTTCCAGATCATCGAGACGCTGCGCGTCCACTTCGACCTGGGCCCGAAGGCCGCGCGGGTCCGGGCGATCGAGCTGCTCAAGCTCGTCGACATCCCCGACCCGGCGAGCGCGGTCGACAAGTACCCGCACCAGCTCTCCGGCGGGCAGCGGCAGCGCGCGATGATCGCGCAGGCCCTCGCGTGCGACCCGAAGCTCCTCATCGCGGACGAGCCGACGACGGCCCTCGACGTCACCGTCCAGGCGGAGATCCTCAAGCTCATGCGCGACCTGCGCAGCCGCATCGACTCCGGCATCGTGCTCATCACGCACGACATGGGCGTCGTCGCGGACCTGTCCGACCGGGTCCTCGTCATGAAGAACGGCCGCATCGTCGAGTCCGGCTCAGCCGACGCGATCTTCAACCGGCCCGAGCACCCGTACACGATCCAGCTGCTGGAGTCGGTGCCGCACCTCGGCTCCGCGACGTTCCAGGCCCCCGCCGCGACGCACGACGTCACGGCCGGTGCGACGCAGACGTCGGCGACCACCGCGACGCCCGTCGTCGCGCCCGCCCCCGCCGCCACGGGCACCGGGTTCGCGCTCGAGGCGAAGGACCTCGTCATCGAGTACCCGTCGCGCGGACGCATCCCGGCGTTCCGTGCGATCAACGGCGTCGACCTGAGCATCGCGCGCGGCGAGGTCGTCGGCCTCGTCGGCGAGTCCGGCTCGGGCAAGACGACCGTCGGCCGTGCCGCGGTCGGGCTGCTGCCCGTCGCGGGCGGGTCGCTCAAGGTCAACGGCGTCGAGCTCGCCGGGATCAAGCCCAAGGCGCTGCGCGAGGTCCGCCAGGATGTCTCGATCGTGTTCCAGGACCCGGGCTCCTCGCTGAACCCGCGCCTGCCCATCGGCGAGTCCATCGGCGAGCCGCTCAAGCTGCACGGCATCGCCAAGGGCGCCGAGCTGAGCAAGCGCGTCGAGGACCTGCTCGACCGCGTGCACCTGCAGCGCTCGATGCGCAACCGGTACCCGCACGAGCTGTCCGGCGGCCAGCGCCAGCGCGTCGGCATCGCCCGGGCCCTCGCGCTCAGCCCCAAGCTGCTCATCGCCGACGAGCCGACCTCGGCCCTCGACGTGTCCGTGCAGGCCCGCGTCCTCGAGCTGTTCCAGGAGCTGCAGCGCGAGTACGGCTTCGCGTGCCTGTTCATCAGCCACGACCTCGCGGTCGTCGAGATCCTGTCGCGGCGCATCGCCGTCATGAACAAGGGCCTGCTCGTCGAGGTCGGGGAGCGCGACGCGATCCTGGGCAACCCGCAGCAGGACTACACCAAGCGCCTGCTCGCCGCGGTGCCCGTGCCGAACCCGGCCGAGCAGAAGGTGCGGCGTGAGGAGCGCGACCGGCTCATCGAGGAGGCAGAGGCCGCGCTGCGGCAGGCCGACGCGCGGGCCGACGCGGTCGCGCACGGCCGGAACCTCGACGAGTTCGAGCAGCAGGAGCAGCGCACGAAGGGCGAGTTCGAGGCGACCAACCCGCCGCGCGGCGGCGGCAGCGTCTGACCCGGGTCACGCACGACCGACGGAGGCCGCCCCGCACGCGCGGGGCGGCCTCCGTCGTCGCGGGGGACTGCTGCTCGCGGCGTGCGCGCCGCGTGGCGGACGTCCCGCGCACCCGAGTTGTCCGGCAGAGTTCAGTTCCGGACGGTGCCGACCGATATCCGCTGGTAGGGGCGGTGTGAGACCGTCCGTGGTGACGTCCGACGGGTCCCTCCCGCCGGTCCGACGAACCGGGAGGTCCGTGGCGTGCGCAGGTCTGCGGTGGGGGGTGCGGCGCTCGTCGCGACCGTCGGTCTCGTGGTCGGCGGCTGCACGCAGCCCGAGCCCGACCCGGAGCGCGCGGGGACGGTCGTCGTCGCGGTCGGCGCCGTGTTCGGCTCGCTCAACGGCGGGACGCCGCTGGGACGCACACCCGGCAGCACCCTCGTGCGGTCGCTCGCGCAGTCGGGCTTCGTGTCGGTCGACGAGGACGGCACGGTCACCCACGACGCGTCGTTCGGGACCGTCGAGAAGGTCGCGGACAGCCCGCTGACCGTCCGGTACACGATCGCGCCGACGGCGACGTGGTCCGACGGTGTCCCCGTGACCCCCGACGACCTCGTGCTGGAGTGGGCGGCCCGCAGCGGTCTGTACGACGACGTCACCCCCGAGCTCGACGAGTCGGGCGAGGTCACCAACGCCGACGCGCTCGACGCCGGCGTGGCGTTCGCGGCGACGTCCGCAGCCCTCGTGCACGTCCCGCAGCCCCCCGCGGTCGACGGTGCGACGGTCACGCTCGTGTACGACGCGCCCGTCGCCGACTGGTCGGCCGCGCTCGACGTGAACGTCCCCGCGCACGTCCTGGGGAAGTCGGTCCTCGGCGTGGACGAGCCGGCCGCCGCGGCCGCTGCGGTCACCGCGGCCGTCGTGGGCGAGGACAAGGGCGCGCTGCGGTCGCTGTCGTCGGCGTGGCGCACGGCGTTCACCGCGCCCGCGCTCGCCGAGGACCCCGCCGCGGCCGTCACGACCGGCCCGTACGTCGTCGACCGGGTCGTCGCCGACCAGAGCGTCGAGCTCGTCCGCAACGACGCGTACGAGGGCGACCGTCCCGCGGCGTTCGACCGTGTCGTGCTGCGCACGGCGCTGCACCCGCTCGACCAGGTGACGGCGCTGCGCGACGGCGAGGCCGACGTCATCGCACCCGCCGCCACGACCGACGTCCTCGCCGCGCTCGACGACGTCGAGGACGTGTCGGTCCGCGCGGGCGGCGACGCGACGCTCCAGGTCCAGCTGCAGGTCGCCGGGGGCGGCGCGTTCGACCCCGCGACCTACGGGGGCGACACCGCGACCGCTGCCGCGGTGCGCGCGGCGTTCCTCGCGACCGTGCCGCGAGGGGCGGTCGTGTCGTCCGTCGCCGAGCCGCTGTGGGCCGACGCGGAGGCGTCGGACGCGCTCCTGCCCGCGGTCGGGGCCGGTGCGGGCGCGGTCGACGTGCCCGACGCCGACGCCGCGCAGGCCGGCGCCGCCCTCTCCGACGCGGGCGTGACCGAGCCCGTCGTCGTGCGGGTCCTCACCAACACCGCCGACCCGGTGCGGCTCGGCGTCCTCGACCTGCTCACCGAGCAGGCGGCCGCGGCGGGCTTCGCGGTCCGTCGCTACGAGCCGGTCGACGGCATGACGGCCGACCTGCGCGGCGCCCCCGACGCGTGGGACGTCGCGCTGCTGCCCGTGCCGCAGGCCGACCTCGGCGCGGCCGCGACCTCCGCCCGCTGGCGCACCGGGGGTGCGACCAACGTGACCGGCTGGACGTCGGCCGCGACCGACGCGGCCGTCGACGCGCTGACCGCGACGCTCGACCCCGGCGCACAGCCCGCGGCCGTCGACGCCGTCGCGACGACGCTCGCCGACGGTGCGGTCGTCCTCTCGCTCGTCCGGCAGCCCGTCGTCACCGCGACGCGCGACGCCGACCCGGCCGAGGAGGGGCGTCTGCCGCAGCTCGAGCCGGTCCCCGCCCTCGCGCTGAGCCGGGCGGACCTCACGTCCTGGTGGGAGTGGGTGCGCACGACCGGCTGACGTCGCGGCGGGGCCGGGCACGGCCCGGCACGGCCGAGCGGGGCCGCGAGCACGTCGCGCGCGGGGCGCCGGGGGGACGGCCGTCACACCCCCGCAGGGGAGACCCGTGCGGCCGTGGCGGGTAGAATCGTCCGGCGCCACGTCCCGGCGCGCACCCCACCTGCGAAAGCCGAGTACACCCATGCCTGAGTCCACGACCGTCTCCGGCGTGCGCGCCGACCTGCGCAACGTCGCGATCGTGGCCCACGTCGACCACGGCAAGACGACCCTCGTCGACGCCATGCTCTGGCAGTCCGGGGCGTTCGGTGCGCACGCGCACGTCGACGAGCGCGCCATGGACTCGGGTGACCTCGAGCGCGAGAAGGGCATCACGATCCTCGCGAAGAACACCGCGGTCCGGTACGCCGGCCCCGCGGCGGCCGCGGCGGGCCAGCCCGACGGGATCACGATCAACGTCATCGACACCCCCGGGCACGCCGACTTCGGCGGCGAGGTCGAGCGCGGCCTGTCGATGGTCGACGGCGTCGTCCTGCTCGTCGACGCCTCCGAGGGCCCGCTCCCGCAGACGCGGTTCGTGCTCCGCAAGGCGCTCGCCGCGAAGCTCCCCGTCATCCTCGTCGTCAACAAGGTCGACCGTCCCGACGCCCGCATCGACGAGGTCGTCCACGAGGCGACCGACCTGCTGCTCGGCCTCGCGTCCGACCTGCACGAGGACGTGCCGGACCTCGACCTCGACGCGATCCTCGACGTCCCCGTCGTCTACGCCGCCGCGAAGGCCGGCCGGGCGTCGCTGAACCAGCCCGCCGACGGCGGCCTGCCCGACTCGGAGACCCTCGAGCCGCTGTTCGCGACGATCCTCGAGAAGATCCCCGCCCCCACGTACGACGAGGGCGCGCCGCTGCAGGCCCACGTCACGAACCTCGACGCGTCGCCGTTCCTCGGCCGCCTCGCGCTGCTCCGCATCTTCAACGGCACCCTGCGCAAGGGCCAGACCGTCGCGTGGGCGCGCCAGGACGGCTCGCTGCAGAACGTCCGCATCACCGAGCTGCTGGAGACCAAGGCGCTCGAGCGCGTGCCCACCGACTCGGCGGGCCCCGGCGACATCGTCGCCGTCGCCGGCATCGAGGACATCACGATCGGCGAGACGCTGACCGACCCCGACGACCCGCGCCCGCTGCCGCTCATCACGGTCGACGACCCGGCCATCTCGATGACCATCGGCATCAACACCAGCCCGCTCGCCGGCAAGGGTGGCAAGGGCCACAAGGTCACCGCGCGACAGGTCAAGGACCGCCTCGACAAGGAGCTCGTCGGCAACGTCTCGCTCCGCGTCGTCCCGACCGACCGCCCCGACGCGTGGGAGGTGCAGGGCCGTGGCGAGCTCGCGCTCGCGATCCTCGTCGAGCAGATGCGCCGCGAGGGCTTCGAGCTCACCGTCGGCAAGCCGCAGGTCGTCACGCGCAAGGTCGACGGCCACGTCCACGAGCCCGTCGAGCGCATGACGATCGACGTCCCCGAGGAGTACCTGGGCGCCGTCACGCAGCTCCTCGCGCAGCGCAAGGGCCGCATGGAGACGATGTCGAACCACGGCACCGGCTGGGTCCGCATGGAGTTCCTCGTCCCCGCCCGCGGCCTCATCGGCTTCCGCACGCGGTTCCTCACCGACACCCGCGGCACCGGCATCGCGTCGTCCATCTCCGAGGGCTACGAGCCGTGGGCCGGCCCGATCGAGACCCGCCAGTCGGGCTCGCTCGTCGCCGACCGCTCCGGTGCCGTCACGCCGTTCGCCATGATCAACCTGCAGGAGCGCGGCTCGTTCTTCGTCGAGCCCACCTCGGAGGTCTACGAGGGCCAGATCGTCGGCGAGAACTCCCGCAACGAGGACATGGACGTCAACATCACCAAGGAGAAGAAGCTCACCAACATGCGCTCCTCCACGGCGGACAACTTCGAGAACCTCGTGCCGCCGCGCAAGCTCACGCTCGAGGAGTCGCTCGAGTTCGCGCGCGAGGACGAGTGCGTCGAGGTGACGCCGGAGGTCGTGCGCATCCGCAAGGTGGTGCTCGACCAGACCGAGCGCGCCCGCATCACCGCGCGCAGCAAGAAGTCCTGACGCCGGTGGCGCCGGTCGGCGGCCTCGTCGCGGTGCACGCGCACCCCGACGACGAGACCCTGTCGACCGGCGCCCTGCTCGCCACCTGGGCGCAGGCCGGACGGCCCGTCACCGTCGTGACCTGCACCCGCGGCGAGCGCGGCGAGGTCATCGGTGACGTGCTCGCGCACCTCGAGGGCGACGGCCCGGCGCTGGCCGCGCACCGCGAGAGCGAGCTCGCCGCCGCGCTCGCGGCGCTCGGGGTGACGGACCACGTGTTCCTCGACCGCGTGCCCGCGACGTCCGGCCGACCCGCCGGTTCGCCCGAGGAGGCCCGCTACGAGGACTCCGGCATGGCGTGGCTCGGCACCGGGCAGGCGGGCAGCGCGACCGACGTCCCCGCCCACGCGTTCGTGGCGGAGCCGGTCGACCACGCCGCGACCCGGCTCGCGCACGTCCTGCGCACCCGGCGACCTGACGTCGTCGTCACGTACGAGCCCCGCGGCGGCTACGGGCACCCCGACCACGTCCGTGCCCACGAGGTCACGCGGCGGGCCGTCGAGCTCGCCGCCCACGCGGGCGACGCGCACGCCGACGCGTTCGACGTGCCGGCCGTGCTGTGGGCCGCGCAGCGCGAGGGGGCGCTGCGGGCCGGCTACCGGGCGCTGCGCGACCCGGCCGTGACGCGTGCCCTCGGGGTCGCCGGCGCGCACCTCGCCCTGCCCGACCCCGACGGTGACCTGCCGTCCGTCGCCGTCCCCGACGACGCCGTGCACGTCGAGGTCGACGTCCTGCCCGTGCGCGACGCGGTGCTCGCCGCGCTGCGCGCCCACGCGACCCAGGTGCAGGCCGTGCACGCCGTCGACGGCACCGCCGACCTGGTCGCCTGCTACGCCCTGAGCAACGACGTCCTCGCCCCCGTCCTGCCCGTCGAGGCCTACCGGTGGGCGTCCGGCGCCCCCGGGACGCTCGACCGACCCGCCGGTGTGCGGCCGGTAGCCTGACGCGCGTGCAGCCCTTCGACCCCGCCGTCCTCGTCAAGGCCGCAGCGACCTTCGGCCTCGGCCTGCTCGTCGGGACCGTCGGCACCGTCATGCACCGCAGCGTCCCGCCGTGGGGGCTCGTCCTGTGCGTCCTCCTCGTGCTGGGCACCGGGCTGCTCGCGCGCGCGTGGGCCGGCGGCTTCGCGCTCGCAGGCCTCGCGGGGGGCATGTTCCTGAGCGTCACGACCCTCGCACGGACCGGTCCCGGCGGCGACGTCCTCGTGCCCGGGCAGCAGGGGATCGGGTGGCTGTGGGTGCTCGGCGCGCTCGTCGCGCTGATCGCGGCGGCGCTCGCACCGCGCGCCCTGTTCCGTGACGAGCCGCGCGGCGAGCGGCCCGACAGGGAGGTCGTCGTGGTCGGCGCCGTCGGGTACGGCGAGGGCGCGGACCGCACCGCGGTCGACGGCGACGACGCACCCGATGACGACCTGGCCGCCGCCGGCGCGCGTCGGGACGACCTGACCAGCGACGACGTGGCCAGCAATGACGCGGCCGGCGATGACGTCACCAGCGACGACGCGGCCGACGACGACGTGGCCAAGGACGACGTGGCGGATGACGACGTGGCGGATGACGACGTGGCCGATGACGACGTGGCCGATGACGACGTGGCCGATGACGACGTGGCCAAGGACGGCGTCGTGCCGTTCGCCGGCCCCGACGCGGACGTCCCTGACCTCGACGCGGGCTCCGGTGACGGCCTGGACCGGATCGCCGGGACGGCGGCCGAGGCGACCGAGCCGCGCGGGCAACGCAGCGACGCCGGGAGCGCGCCGTGACGACGTCGGACCCTGCGGACGTCGACGCCGTGGACCCGGACGTGTTCCGCGCCGCGGTCGGACGCCTGCCGGCGGGGGTCGCCGTCGTGACCCTGCGCTGGCGCGGCACCGACCACGCGACGACCGTCGGGTCGTTCGTGTCGGTGTCGCTCGAGCCGCCGCTCGTGCTGTTCTGCGTGCACGCCGACGCCCGGCTGCGCGACGCGCTCGACGACGTCGACGCGTGGGCCGTGTCGGTCCTCGCCGACGACCAGGCCGCGACCGCCGACTGGCTCGCGTCGGCCGGACGGCCCGCCGTCGACCAGCTCGCCCGCGTGCCCCACCGGCCCGCGCCCGGCTCGGGCGCCCCGTGGCTCGACGACGCCGCGGCGTGGTTCGACTGCCGGACGTCCGCCGTGCACCGCGCGGGAGACCACGACATCGTCGTCGGCACGGTCGTGGCGGCGCGTCAGGGCGCCCCCGACGCGGGCGGCCTCGTCCACCTGCGGGGACGGGTGCGCGGACTGCGCTGACGCACGGGAGCTGCACGTCCGGCCGGGAGCGGTCGTCGACCCGGGCCGTCGGGGGTGACCGATGTGCGAGGGTCGTGTGGGCGTGGGGTGAGAACGGCCCGGCTCGCCGCACGAAGGGCACGGTTGCCCCAGGTCCGCGCCGTAGAATCGCGCGGGCGCACGTCGCGCGCGAAGAAGCAGGGGAGCAGGATGACCGACCCGACCGACCGCCACACCTCCGTGCGGCCGGGGGGTCCCGCCGCGGCCGCCGCCGGGCCGGACGACCCGACCACCGACACCGCCAGGCCGACCGGCCCGGACGCGTCGACGACCGCGCACGACACCGACGGGACTCCGGCTGACCACACGCCCGAGTCCACGGACGCGCAAGACGCCGCCGCCACGGACGGGCTGCCGAGCGGCGCCGAGGCAGCCGACGCCGCCGATGCCGGTGCCGTCGGCGTCGACGCGTCTGGCTCCGACGCATCCGGCTCCGACGCGTCCGGCTCCGACGCGTCCGGCTCCGACGCGTCCGACGTCGAGGCGGCGGTCGCCGAGGTCACCGCCGACGAGACGCCGGACGAGGCGAGTGCGGCCGAGGAGCCGGGCGAGCCCGCGACCGACGCGACGCCGGACGCCGACGCGGTGTCGGACGACGCGGTGTCGGACGACGCGGTGTCGAACGAGGTGCCGGTCGAGGCGCCCGCTGACGCGGCCTCGGACGAGGCACCCGCCGCACGGCCCCGCGACGAGGCGCAGGCGGACGTCACGCCTGCCGCGGACACCCAGAGCGACCGGCCGACTCCAGCCGAGGTGTCGGACGACGCGCGCGGCGACGACGAGCCGGTGGGCAGCGCGACAGGCACGACGGCGCCCGCCGGGGCGTCGGACGCCGCGCTCGCCGGTACTTCGTCGCCCGACGCGCAGAGCGGTCCGACGCCGGCTGACCCGACGCCGGCTGACCCGACGCCGGCTGAGCCGACGTCCGCCGACGTGCCGACGGCCGCGGCAACGCGCGAGGTCACGACCGGCGCCTCCATCGAGGCGAAGTCGGCCGACGTCGCGGCGTCCGACGGCACCGCCGCGCGTGACACCACGCCGACCGACGGCGCCCTCGCGCGGGACACCACCACGCACGAGACCGCTGAGGCCGCGGGCGACACCCCCGCGAGCGCCGCCGCCCAGGCCGGCACTCCCGCGTCGGGCGGCTCCACGCCGGCAGACGGCTCCACGCCGGCAGACGGCTCCACGCCGGCAGACGGCGCCGCGGTCGTCGACGGCGACTCGTCCGTGGACGACGCTGCTCCCGCTGCCGACCCGAACGGGTCGGGCGACGCCGCAGGGACGTCCGTCTGGCCGGTGTGGGGCGGCGCAGCCGGGCGCACGCAGGACGGGACCGGTGAGCAGCCCACCCGCTCGACCCCCGACGCCGACCGCTCGGCCCCGCCGACCACTCGCGCGGCGGACGACGTGACCTCCACGGCACCGGCCGACACCTCGGCGGCGGGCACGTCCGCGCAGCAGGGTGACACCCCGACGCGCGCGGTCCCCGCGGTGACGGAGGCCGAGCCGGCCACGCCCGCGACCGCCACGCCGACCCCGTCGGACGCCCGACCGGTCGAGCCCGGGACGCGACCGTCCGAGCCCGTGGCGCACACCGGCGCGCCGACTCACGCCCTCCCGCAGCCCGTGGCACCGGGGGGAGCCTCCCAGCAGTCCGCCCCGGCGCCGGCCGCGTCCGACGCGCGCGTGGCGTCTGACGAGGCCGCCGGCCCGTCGGGCCCGGCCGCTGGTGCTGCCGGTGCCGCCACGGCAGTCGCAGCCGCCGCCGCGGCTTCCGCCGGCGCCGCACCCGCCGCCCCGACGCCGACGTCGCAGGCTCAGCCCGCGCAGGCTCAGCCCGCGCAGGGCCGGCCGTCCGCGCAGGACGCGCCGTCGGCGCAGGTCCCGCCGGTCCCGTCGACGCCGCAGGCTCAGCCCGCGCAGGGTCGACCGGCCGCGGAGGCGCAGGTCCCGTCGACGGCGCAGGGTCAGCCCGCGCCGGGTCGACCTACCGGGCAGGACGCGCCGACGGTCCAGGTCGCGCCGGTCCCGCCCACGTCGCAGGCCCAGCCCGCGTCGACGCTCCCGACGCGGCAGGCGCCCTCGGCACCACCGGCGCCTCCCGCGGCGCAGGTCCCGCCCCGGACCTCGGTGCTCCCCGGCACGCAGGTACCCCCGACAGGCCCGGCCCAGCCGACGGGCCCGGCCCAGCCGGCAGGCCCGACCCAGCCGACGGGTGCGACGCGGCCGACGGCCGGACCTCAGCCGACGGGCGTCGTCCCGCCGACGGCTCCGGTCCGCCCGACGGGTCCCGCGACGCCGCCTCCGGGCGCCACACCGACGGGCACGCCGACCGCCCCGCCGCGGGCTGCTGCTCCGGCCGCGACGGCCGCTGCCGCGGGCGCCGCCGTCACCGGGGCGGCCGCGGCGGCCCCCGGCAAGCCGGCCGACGCGACGTCCACGGCGGCGTTCGCGCCGGTGGGTTCGCGTCAGCCCGACCCGCTGGGCCCGCGCATCGCGTCGGGTCCCGTCCCGCCGTCGGACCAGGAGCGCGACGCGTCGCCGCTCGACGTGTTCGACGAGGACGACGGCCGTCGCCGCTGGGTGAAGCCGCTGCTCGTGGTCGTCGGCATCCTCGTGGTGCTCGGCGGGGCGTACGTGGGTGCGTCGTTCGCGCTCGCGGACCGCGTGCCCCGTGGCGCGAGCGTCGCGGGTGTCGACATCGGCGGTCTGGGGTCGGGCGAGGCGGTCGCGCTGCTCGAGGAATCGCTGGCGGACGCGTCGACGGAGCCGATCCCGGTGCAGGCGCAGGACGTGCAGTCGACGCTCGACCCTGCCGCGGCGGGGCTCGAGTTCGACGCGCAGGCCTCGGTGGGCGCGCTGACGGGCGTCGACCTGGCGAACCCGGCGCGCCTGTGGCACCAGGTCGTGGGCGTGGGCGAGCGGACGCCGGTGACGGTGGTCGACGAGGACGCGCTGGCGGGTGCCGTCGAGGCGCTCGGGGCGTCGCTGGTCCTGGCGCCGGTCGACGGCACGATCGTGTTCGCGGACGGTGCGGCGCACTCGACGGAGGCCGTCGACGGCTGGGAGCTGGACGCCGAGGGTGCGGTGCAGGTGGTGCGGGACGGGTGGCTCGACGCGGCCCGTCCGCTGACGCTGCCGACGACGGCGGTGGAGCCCGACATCACGCAGGAGGAGACCGACGCGGCGTTGTCGCAGGTCGCCGAGCGGGTCGCGGGCGGCATCGTGACGGTGGCGGTCGCGGACCGGACGGCGGCGCTGGACGCGGAGACGCTGACGGCGAACGCGTCGTTCGTTCCGACGGACGGTGACCTGGTCCTGCAGATGAACGGTGAGGCGCTGGCCGAGGCGGTCCTGGAGCAGGTCCCGGACCTGCTGACGGAGTCGGCGGACGCGCACTTCGACCTGTCGTCGGGCGCGCCCGTGATCGTCCCGGGGACCCCGGGTACGACGCTGGACCCGGCGGCGCTGGCGACGGCGGTCGGGTCGGCGGTGCTGGCCGACGACCGGACGGCGCGCGTGGACCTGGTGCAGTCCGACCCGGCCGAGTCGACGGCGGAGCTGGAGGCGCTGGGCGTCAAGGAGATCGTGTCGGAGTTCTCGACGCCTCTGACGGCGGAGCCGCGGCGCACGCGCAACATCCAGAACGGTGCGGACAACATCAGCGGCACGCTGGTCCGGCCGGGGGAGATCTTCAGCCTGACGGAGGCCCTGGGCCCGGTCGACGCGGCCCACGGGTACGTGCAGGCGGGGGCGATCGTCAGCGGCGAGCACGTCGACGCGTGGGGCGGCGGTCTGTCGCAGATCTCGACGACGACGTACAACGCGGCCTACTTCGCCGGGTTCGAGGACGTCGAGCACAAGCCGCACAGCGAGTGGTTCGCGCGCTACCCGGAGGGCCGCGAGGCGACGATCTTCACGGGCACGCTCGACATGCGCTGGAAGAACAACACGCCGTACGGCGCGCTGGTGCAGGCGTGGGTCGACGGTGGTCGGGTGTACGTCCGCATCTGGGGGACGAAGCACTGGACGGTCGAGTCGACGACGAGCCCGCGCTCGGGGGTCGTGGCGCCGACGACGGTGTACTCGCAGTCGCCGACGTGCACCGCTCAGTCGGCGGGCAACCCGGGCTTCTCGGTGACGGTGACCCGCAAGCTGTTCCTCGGCGGGCAGCTGCAGGACACGGACACGAACTCGTGGCGGTACAAGCCGCAGAACAAGATCGTGTGCGGTCCGGCGCCGACCCCGGGGGCTCCCGCGACGCCGTGACGCCCGCCTGAGGCCGGCGCTCCCGAGGCCCTCGCCGACGCCCGACGGTGTCGGCGGGGGCCTCGTGCGTCAGCGGGGGCGTCGCGTCGGTGGGGGCGGGACGCGCTTGGCGAGGACGACGTCGGCCGCGGGGACGTGCACGTCGCCGTGGCGGGTGGCGACGGTGAGGCCGTCGTCGTCGCGCCGGACGACCTCGCCGAGGACGTCGGTGAGGGGCGGCTCGCCGGCGCCGGGGTGGTCGTCGCGTCGTCGTCGCACGACGACCCGCTCGCCGGGCGCGAAGGTGCGCCAGTCGGCGGTCACGTGGTCCGCCGCCGTGGACACCGCGTCACGCCTGGTCGCATGTGGGGGATACTAGGCGGACCCCCTGCGCGTTGGAGGACGCACCGTGACCTATGTCATCGCCGAGCCTTGTGTGGACGTCAAGGACAAGGCGTGCATCGAGGAATGTCCCGTGGACTGCATCTACGAGGGCAAGCGGTCGCTGTACATCCACCCCGACGAGTGCGTCGACTGCGGCGCCTGCGAGCCGGTCTGCCCGGTCGAGGCGATCTACTACGAGGACGACGTCCCGGAGCAGTGGAGCGAGTACTACAAGGCGAACGTCGAGTTCTTCGACGACCTCGGCTCGCCCGGCGGCGCCGCGAAGATGGGTGAGATCGACAAGGACCACCCGATCATCGCCACGCTGCCGCTGCGCGTCCACGGCGACTGACGCCGCGCGGTGGGCTTCCTCACCGGCGCGCTGCCGGACTTCCCGTGGGACACGCTCACCCCGTACGCGGAGCGGGCGCGCGCCCACCCGGGCGGCATCGTCGACCTGTCGGTGGGTACGCCCGTCGACCCGACCCCGCAGGTCGTGCGTGACGCGCTCGACGCGGCCGCCGACTGGCCGGGCTACCCGCTGACGCACGGCACGCCGCAGCTGCGCGAGGCCGTGGTCGGCTGGTTCGCCCGGCGGCGCGGCGTCCCGGGCCTGGACCCGCAGGCGGTGCTGCCGACGGTCGGCTCGAAGGAGCTCGTCGCGCTGCTGCCGTCGCTGCTGGCCCTCGGCGCGGGGGACGTGGTGCTGCACCCCGCGACGGCGTACCCGACGTACGACGTGGGCGCCCGGCTCGCGGGCGCGACGCCGGTCCCGACCGCCGACCCGGCGGCGCTGCTGGAGCGGTCGGCGGGCGACGTCCGGCTGGTCTGGCTGAACTCGCCGGGCAACCCGGACGGGTCGGTGCTCGGTGTCGAGGAGCTGCGCCGCGTGGTCGACGCAGCGCGCGCGGCCGCGGAGCGGGACGGCCGGCCGGTCGTCGTCGCCTCGGACGAGTGCTACGCGGAGCTCGCGTGGGAGGAGCCGTGGGCGTCGTCGGGCGTGCCGAGCGTGCTCGACCCGCGGGTGACCGGCGGCGACCTCACGGGGCTGCTCGCGGTGTACTCGCTCTCGAAGCAGTCGAACCTCGCGGGCTACCGGGCGGCGTTCGTCGCGGGTGACCCGGCGCTCGTCGCGTCGCTGCTGGAGACGCGCAAGCACGCGGGGATGATCGTGCCGGGGCCGGTGCAGGCCGCGACGGCCGCGGCGCTGGGCGACGACGCGCACGTCGCGGAGCAGCGCGAGCGGTACCGGCGGCGGCGGCGGGTCCTGCGCGCGGCGTTCGAGGGCGCGGGCTTCGCGGTGGACCGGTCGTTCGCGGGGCTGTACCTGTGGGTGCGTCCCGAGGGGGCGCCGCAGGACTGCTGGACGACCGTCGGCGACCTGGCCGAGCAGGGCGTCCTCGTCGCCCCAGGCGCCTTCTACGGTGCGGCGGCCGCGGGGCACGTGCGCGTCGCGCTCACCGCGTCGGACGAGAAGGTCGCCGAGGCGGCGGCACGCCTCACCGGAGCATGAGGGTCGTCGTGAGCCCTTTTGTGAGGACTGTCACACCGGGACCCAGGTCCGTTGGAGGATTGGTCACGGCAGGCTAGCCGCAGGTACCGTCGATGCTGGCCAACGAGGGCCCTCGCAGCTGGCCGATCAGGCCGCACGAACCGACGCCACCGGACGCCCAGCGCACTCCCTGGGCCAGGGTCGCCGCAGGAAGGAACCACATGTCGGACGTCATCACCGCGCCGGTCCAGCTGGTCGTGGACGGGGAGTCCCGGGACCTGCCGATCGTGACCGCGTCCGAGGGGAACAACGGCATCGTCGTCTCGTCCCTGCTGCGTGACACCGGGCTCGTCACCGTCGACCCGGGGTTCATGAACACCGCGTCGTGCGAGTCGAAGATCACCTACATCGACGGCGACGCCGGCATCCTGCGCTACCGCGGGTACCCGATCGAGCAGCTCGCCGAGCACTCGTCGTTCCTCGAGGTCGCGTACCTGCTCATCCACGGCGCGCTGCCCGACACGGCGGAGCTCGAGGCGTTCGAGGAGCGCGTCAACCGGCACACGCTGGTGCACGAGGACTTCCGCACCTTCATGGGCACGTTCCCGCGCAACGCGCACCCGATGGCCGTCATGTCGTCGGCCCTCAACGCCCTGTCGACGTTCTACCCGGAGTCGCTCGACCCGCACGACCCCGAGGCCGTCGAGCTCGCGACGGTGCTGATCCTCGCGAAGACGCGCACCATCACGTCGTACGTGCACCGTGCGTCCAAGGGCGAGCCGCTGCTCTACCCCGACTACTCGCGCGGGTACGTCGAGGACTTCCTGCGCATGACGTTCGCCGTGCCGTACCAGCAGTACGAGCCCGACCCGGTCGTCGTGCAGGCGCTCGACAAGCTGCTCATCCTGCACGCCGACCACGAGCAGAACTGCTCGACGTCGACCGTCCGCATCGTCGGCTCGTCCAACGCGAACCTCTACGCGTCGGTCGCGGCGGGCATCAACGCGCTGTCGGGCCCGCTGCACGGCGGGGCGAACGAGGCCGTGCTCAAGATGCTCGACGAGATCAAGGCCAACGGCGGCGACGCGACGGCGTTCATGAAGCGCGTGAAGGACAAGGAGCCGGGCGTCCGCCTCATGGGCTTCGGGCACCGCGTCTACAAGAACTACGACCCGCGCGCCGCGATCGTCAAGGAGAGCGCCGACGCGGTGCTGTCCGCCCTCGGCAAGAACGACGAGCTGCTCGACCTGGCCCGCGGCCTCGAGGAGATCGCGCTCAACGACGACTACTTCGTCTCGCGCAAGCTCTACCCGAACGTCGACTTCTACACGGGCCTCATCTACAAGGCGATGGGCTTCTCCGACTCGATGTTCACGCCGCTGTTCGCGCTCGGACGGATGCCCGGCTGGATCGCGCAGTGGCGCGAGATGATGAACGACCCGCAGACGAAGATCGGCCGCCCGCGCCAGGTGTACACGGGCGAGACCGAGCGCGACTACGTGGCGGTCGCCGACCGCTGACCGCGCGCGTCCGACGCCGGCCCCGGCACGCCGGGCCGGCGTCCGTCGTCTGCGGGCACCGTCGCCGGGTAGCCGTGCAGCCGGGCTGCCGGGCTCGCGGGCCTGCGGGGCGTCAGCCGGCGAGCGTGAGCCGGACGACGCCGTCGACCGGCGCGTCGGCTGCGGTCGCCGCGGTCCACGCGTCGCCCTCGCGCTCCCACACCTGGCCGCCCGCCTCCACGCGGGTCAGGCCGAGCGGGGACGCGACCGCGACCGCCCACTGCGCGACGGCCCACGCCACGCGACCGGCCCCCGCGGGGTCGGCGGCGGCGAGCGGGGCCGTGTCGACCAGGACCGTCGGCCGGCCGTCGGCGTCGGTCGCGGGGGTCACGGGCAGCTCGCCGAGGTCGCGGAGCACGCGCGCCCCCACGGCGTCGGCCCCGACGGTGCCCGGCTCGGCGTCGTGCAGGCGGCAGCTCAGCGCCGCGGGGGAGAACCCCGTGAGCGCCGACGCGTAGGCGCGCGCCCGGCCCTCGTGCTGCGCGTACGCGTCGGGGAAGCCCGAGCGCTGCACGGCCTGCGCGGCCTCGGTGACCGGCAGCTCGGTGTACCCGGCGACCTGCACGAGCCCGTCGTAGAACCGGCCCGTCGAGTAGACGGGGTCGAGGACCTGCTCGGGCGTGCCCCAGCCCTGCGAGGGGCGCTGCTGGAAGAGCCCGAGCGAGTCCCGGTCGCCGTAGTCGATGTTGACGAGCCTCGACTCCTGCAGCGCGGTCGCGAGCCCGATGGTCACGGCGCGGGCGGGCAGGCCGCGCCGCAGCGCGACCGCGGCGACGAGGGCGGCGTTGTCGGCCTGCTCCGGGTCCAGGTACCAGCTCGTGCCGTCGACGGTCGCCGAGCACCGCTGCGCGAGCGGGGGCGCGGCGTCGTGCATCCGCAGGACGGACACGACCGCGGTGGTCGCGCCACCGAGGACGACGACGAACGCGAGGACGCCGCAGCCGACCCGGGTGGCGCGACCGCGCCGGGAGCGTCGACGGGCCACGGCGTCAGTTCGCGTGCAGGGCGGCGTTGAGCTCGACGCCGGCCCCGGCGCGCGCGACGGCCTCGACGCCGCCGGTCAGGGAGTTGCGGCGGAACAGCACCCCGTGCGCCCCGGCGAGCTCGCGGGCCTTGACGACGCGCGGCTCGGCCGCCGGGTCGGGCGTGCCGTCGGGCGACCAGCCGAGCAGCGTGACCTTCGTGCCCGCGGTGACGTACAGGCCCGCCTCGACGACGCAGTCGTCGCCCAGCGGGATGCCGAGACCCGAGTTGGCGCCGAGCAGCGACCGGCGACCCAGCGAGACGGTGACCTTCCCGCCACCGGACAGCGTGCCCATGATCGACGCGCCGCCGCCGACGTCGGAACCGTCGCCCACGACGACCCCGGCGGAGATCCGACCCTCGACCATCGACGTGCCGAGCGTGCCGGCGTTGAAGTTGACGAAGCCCTCGTGCATGACGGTCGTGCCGCTCGCGAGGTGCGCGCCGAGCCGCACCCGGTCGGCGTCGGCGACGCGCACGCCCGCGGGGACGACGTAGTCGACCATGCGCGGGAACTTGTCGACGCCGAGGACCGTGACCGGCACGCCCGTCGCGGCGCGCAGGCGGGCGCGGGTCTGCTCGAAGCCGTCGACCGCGCACGGGCCGCGGTCGGTCCACACGACGTTCGGCAGGACGCCGAAGACGCCGTCGAGGTTCTGGCCGTGCGGCTCGACGAGTCGGTGGGAGAGCAGGTGCAGGCGCAGGTACGCGTCGGCCGTGTCGGCCGGGGGCGCGTCGAGGTCGACGACCGTGCGCACGACCTCGACCCGCACCCCGCGGGCGGCGTCGACGCGGGCCGCGCCGTCGAGCTCGGGCGGGACGGCGGCGTCGGCCGGGGGCTCGCCCAGCGCGGGCGCCGGGTACCAGGTGTCGAGCGTCGTGCCGTCCGCGGCGATGGTCGCCAGGCCGAAGCCCCAGGCCGTGCGTGCTGTCATGCGGACAACCCTAGACAACGCCGCAGGCGTACCGACCGGTAGCACCGTGGCCCGGCGTCGTGCCGTCGGTCACCCCGGGGCTCGCCCGGCACCCGGCGGCTAGGGTCGCAGTCGTGACCGCGACGCCCCCTGCTGCCCTGGACCTGCGCGCCGACCTCGTGACGCTCACGCGCGCCGTGTGCGACGTGCCGTCCGAGAGCGGGGACGAGACGGTCCTCGCCGACCTCGTCGAGGCCGCGCTGCGCGCGTACCCGCACCTCGAGGTGCTCCGCGACGGCGACACGGTCGTCGCCCGCACCCACCTCGGACGGCCGTCACGCGTGTGCGTCGCCGGCCACCTCGACACCGTGCCGATCGTCGACAACGTGCCGACCCGGCTCGAGGGCGACGGCGACGACGCGGTCCTGTGGGGTCGCGGCACGGTCGACATGAAGGCGGGCGTCGCGGTGCAGCTCGCGCTCGCGGCCGAGCTGACCGACCCGGTCCACGACGTCACGTGGGTGTTCTACGACCACGAGGAGGTCGCCGCCGACCTCAACGGCCTCGGCCGGGTCGTCCGGGAGCACCCGGAGTGGCTCGCGTGCGACTTCGCGGTGCTGTGCGAGCCGACGGACGGCGGGCTCGAGGGCGGCTGCAACGGCACACTGCGGGCCGAGGTCCGGCTCACCGGCGTCGCCGCGCACTCGGCGCGCGCGTGGATGGGACGCAACGCGATCCACGCGGCGGGGGAGGTGCTGCGCCGGCTCGAGGCGTACGAGCCCGCGCACGTCGAGGTCGACGGGCTGACCTACCGCGAGTCGCTCAACGCGGTCCTCGTCTCCGGCGGCACGGCCGCGAACGTCATCCCCGACGCGTGCGTCGTCACCGTGAACTACCGGTTCGCCCCCTCCAAGGACGTCGAGCAGGCGACGCGCCACGTGCGGGACCTGCTCGACGGCTACGACGTCGTCGTCACGGACGCGGCCCCCGGCGCCCGGCCCGGTCTCGACCACCCGGCAGCCGCCGCGTTCGCGGACGTCGTCCTCGCCGTCACCGGCGGGGTGCCCGCGGCCAAGCTCGGCTGGACCGACGTCGCACGGTTCACCGCGCTGGGCGTGCCGGCCGTGAACTTCGGCCCGGGCGACCCGCTGCTCGCGCACAAGGACGACGAGCGGTGCCCCGTCGAGCAGATCCGGACGTCGCACGCGGCGCTGCGCGCCTGGCTCACCACCTGACGCGCGGCGGCTCGGGCGTCGGCCCGGCGTCGGTCCGGCGACGGGTCGGTGACGAGGCCCGGGCACGCCCACCCGGGTGCGGTCCCGCGGCCTAGAGTCACCCCATGAGCGACGACGGTCAGCCCGCCCCCGGCCAGGGGTATCGCAAGGGCCCTGTCCTGCTGCGCGGCCGGCAGATCCCCTCCAGCACCTCCGACCAGCGCCTGCTGAGCCGGACCGAGGGCGCCTCGTGGTTGCACGACGACCCGTGGCGCGTCATGCGGATCCAGAGCGAGTTCGTCGAGGGCTTCGGCGCGCTCGCGGAGGTCGGCCCGGCGGTGAGCGTGTTCGGCTCCGCCCGCACGCCGCAGGGCAGCGCGCAGTACGCGACCGGCGTGACCGTCGGCCGCCGGCTCGCAGAGGCGGGGTACGCCGTGATCACCGGCGGCGGCCCGGGCACGATGGAGGCGGCGAACCGCGGCGCGTCCGAGGCGGGCGGCCTGTCGGTCGGCCTCGGCATCGAGCTGCCGTTCGAGCAGGGCATGAACGCCTACGTCGACCTCGGCGTGAACTTCCGGTACTTCTTCGCCCGCAAGACGATGTTCGTCAAGTACTCCGAGGGCTTCGTGGTGCTGCCCGGCGGCTTCGGCACGTTCGACGAGCTCTTCGAGGCGCTCACGCTCGTGCAGACCCACAAGGTGACGGGCTTCCCGATCGTGCTCGTCGGCAGCGCGTACTGGCAGGGCCTCCTGGACTGGGTCGGGGGCCCCGTGCTGGACAGCGGGATGATCTCCGACGTGGACCTCGGGCTGCTGCAGGTCGTCGACGGCGCCGACGAGGCCGTCGACATCGTCCGCACGCGCGGGGCCGAGCTGCGCGCGCAGGAGGAGGCCGCCGCGCGCGAGACCGCACGAGCGGCGTCGTCCGCCGAGGGTGCGGGGTGAGCGCGGCGCTCCACGTACCGCCTGCCGGTGCCCCGCTGCGGCTGCGCGGCCGGGTCGTCGGCGACGGACGCCCCGTCGTCATGGCCGTCGTGAACCGTACGCCGGACTCGTTCTACGCCGCGGCCCGGCACGACGACGCGTCGGCGGACGCCGCTGTCGCGCGCGCACACGACCAGGGCGCCGACATCGTCGACCTCGGGGGCGTCCGGGCGGGCCGCGGTCCGCGCGTCGACGCCGCCGAGGAGATCGCCCGCGTGGTCCCCCTCGTGGCGCGCGTCCGCGCTCGGCACCCCGACCTGCTCGTGAGCATCGACACCTGGCGCGCCGACGTCGCCCGCGCCGCCGCCGACGAGGGCGTCGACCTCGTGAACGACACGTGGGCCGGGCACGACCCGCAGCTCGCCGAGGTCGCCGCCGAGCGCGGTCTCGGCGTCGTGTGCTCGCACACCGGCGGCGCCCGCCCGCGCACCGACCCGTTCCGCGTCGCATACCCGCGCACCTCGTCCGACGACCGGCCGGGGGAGCCTGACGACGCGCTCGACGGCGTCCTCGACGACGTCGTGGCCACGGTGTCCGCGGGGGCCCGGCGGGCCGTGGAGCTCGGCGTCGACCCGGCGTCGGTGCTCGTCGACCCGACGCACGACTTCGGCAAGAACACGTGGCACTCGCTGCACCTGGTCCGCCGCACCGCGGCGCTCGTGGCCCTCGGGCACCCCGTGCTCATGGCGCTGTCCCGCAAGGACTTCGTGGGCGAGAGCCTCGACCTCGCCGTCGACGAGCGCCTCGAGGGCACCCTCGCGGCGACGTCGGTCGCGGCGTGGCTCGGTGCGCGCGTCTTCCGCGCGCACGACGTCGCGGCGACCCGGCGGACGCTCGACATGGTCGCCGTGCTGCGCGGCGACGCCCCGCCCGCGCGGGCCGTGCGGGGGATCGCGTGAGCGGCGAGCGGACGGACGTCGAGCCGACGGGCGTCGAGCCGACCGACGTCGAGCCGACGGACGAGCAGGCGGCCCCGGCGGACGCGACGGCTGCTGCGGGACCCGACGCCCCCGCCCGCCGCCGCGCCGACCCGCGCACGTGGCCCTGGTGGCTCCAGGCCCTCGCCGTCTACCTCGCCGGGCGGGCCTTCAGCGCGGTCGCGCTGGTCGTCACCGCGCAGTCCCAGGTAGAGAACTACTGGACCCCCGGACAGCCGTCCTACCTGCAGTTCACGGGCCTCATGTGGGACGCGAGCTGGTACCGGCAGGCCGCCGAGCAGGGGTACCCGACGGAGCTCCCCGTGGGGTCCGACGGCCTGGTCCAGCAGAACGTCTGGGCGTTCTTCCCGCTGTTCCCCCTGCTGGTGCGCGGTCTCATGACCTTGACGACGGGCCCCTGGTACGTCGTCGCCCCGCTGACGGCCCTGGTCCTCGGCGCCGCCGCGGCGGTCGTCATCCACCGGCTGGTGGAGCGGGGTGCGCCGCGCGCGGTCGCGGCCCGCCCCGGCCTCCCGCTCGCGACGGTCGCCCTGGTCACGGCGTTCCCGACGGCCGTCGTGCTGCAGGTCGCGTACACCGAGTCGCTCGCGCTTCTGCTCATCGCGGCGGCGCTGCTCCTGCTCGTCGAGCGCCGCTACCTCGCCACCGCGGCGGTCGTGCTCGCGCTCGGCTTCACGCGCGCGGTCGCGCTGCCGATGGCGGTCGTCATCGTGGTGCACGCGCTCGTGCGCTGGCGGGCGAGCCGGCGCGGCGACGACCACCTCGGTGCGCGCGACGTCGGCGGACTCGTGGCGCTCGCGGCCGCAGCCGCGGTGTCGGGCGTCGCGTGGCCGCTGATCTGCGGCTGGGTCACGGGCGTCCCCGACGCGTACCTGCAGACGCAGGAGTCGTGGCGCGGTGTGCGTGAGGTCCAGCCGTTCGGCGCGTGGGGGTACGTGTCGCGGTTCTGGTTCCACGAGTGGGCGCCGTGGGTGGTCGCCGCCGGTGCGGCGCTGGTCGTCGCGACGGTCGTGGTCCCCGCCGCGTGGCGGCTCGGCCGGGAGCTGCACGCGTGGCCGGCGGCGTACCTGCTCTACATCGCGGCGGTCATCGAGCCGGGCAGCAGCCTGGCCCGCTTCATGCTGCTGGCCTTCCCGCTGGGCGCCGTGACGGCGGGCGTCGTGACGCGTCCCGCGACGGCCCGGCGGCTGTGGTTCGGCGCGGTCCTCGGGCTCATGCTCGCGCTCCAGCTCGTCTGGGTGTGGAACATGTGGCGGCTGACGCCGCCGCAGGGATGGCCGCCGTGACCGGTCGTACCTGGACGGGCGTCCGGGCGCGGCCGATCGGGCGGTGCACGCACCATCGACCGAGGTCGGCGGATCGAACGTGAACTAAGATGGTCGACGGACAACCGGCATCTCGGGCCTTCCCGGGCGCGCTCTCCTGCGCGCTCGCAGCCCGGCCGGGACGACGAGGCGAAGGAGAGGCCCCCGCATGGCCGCGATGAAGCCGAGGACCGGTGACGGACCGCTCGAGGTGACCAAGGAGGGCCGCGGCATCGTGATGCGCGTGCCGCTCGAGGGCGGTGGACGGCTGGTGGTCGAGCTCAACGCGACCGAGGCCGCCGAGCTGGGCGAGGCCCTGACGTCCGTCGTCTCCTGACGACGGACTGCACGACATGGTGAGGCCGACGACCTCCGGGTTCACCGCCGCCGTCGGGCGGACGCCTCCGGACGTCTCGCTCGTCGGCGGCGCGCTCGTCTCGAGCCCGCTGCTGACCGACGGCACCGTGGACGCCGTCGCCGTGCCGGTCGCCCCTGCGGGCCCGGGCGACGACGGCGTCCAGCCCCGCGAGGGCACCGCCGACGCCGCTGTCCGCTACGGCGTCGACCTCGCGGAGGTCGCCGAGCGCGTGAAGCTCACGGGGGCGGCGGGCGAGGCGTACGTCCTGCAGCTCCCGCGGCCCGTCGGGTCCGCGGTCACGCTGCCGTGGGACGGGCTGCCCCCGCGCCTGGTCCTCGTCGGCGTCGGCGACGGCTCCCCGCGCGACCTGCGCCGCGCCGGCGCCGCCCTCGCGCGCGCCACCCGCGGCCTGCGGCGGGTCGTCACGACCGTCGGCGCGTACGCCGGGCAGTCGTCGTCGGACGAGGCTGCCGCGGCCCGCGCCCTCGCCGAGGGCTACCTGCTCGCGGCGTATCGCACGCCGACGCTCGCGACCGGCCGCCCCGACCCCGAGCCCGCACCCCTGGTGCTGCTCGGCCGCGACGGCACGCGCGTGGGCGCCGCGGTGGCCCTCGGCCGGGCCGCCGCGCGGGCGACCTGGCTCGCGCGCGACCTCGCCGCGACGCCGTCGAGCATCAAGGACCCCGCGTGGGTCGCCGACCAGGCCCGACGGCTCGGCCGCCGCGCCGGGCTCGACGTGACCGTGCGCGGGCCCCGCGAGCTGGCCGCGCAGGGCTTCGGCGGGATCCTCGCCGTGGGCGCGGGCTCCGCGTCTCCGCCCCGGCTCGTCACCGTCGCCTACACGCCCGCCACCGCGTCCGCGTCGGGCACCCGGCACGTCGTCGTCGTGGGCAAGGGCATCACCTACGACACGGGCGGCCTGTCCATCAAGCCGCGCGAGGCGATGGTCCCCATGAAGACCGACATGACGGGCGCCGCCGTGGCGCTCGCGACGGTCCTCGCCGCCGCCGAGGCCGGGGTCGCGCACCGCGTGACGGCCGTCCTGCCGCTCGCGGAGAACCACGTGGGCGCCGCGTCCTACCGGCCGGGCGACGTCCTCACGCTGTTCGGCGGGACGACGGTCGAGATCGCCAACACCGACGCCGAGGGCCGGCTCGTGCTCGCCGACGCGCTCGCGTGGGCCGACGCGCAGCTCGACCCCGACGTCCTGCTCGACGTCGCGACCCTCACGGGTGCCGCCACGCTCGGGCTCGGCAAGCAGCACGCCGCCCTCTACGGCACCGACGACGACCTGGTCGAGGCGCTCGCCGCGGCGGGGGAGCGGTCCGGCGAGCTCGCCTGGCCCATGCCGCTCGTGGCCGAGTACGAGGAGGCCGTCGGCTCCGACGTCGCGGACCTGCGGCACGTCCCGTCCGACCGGCGGATCGGGGGCGGGTCGATCACCGCCGCGCTGTTCCTGCAGCACTTCGTCGGGCAGCGTCGCTGGGCGCACCTCGACATCGCGGGGCCGGCGCGGTCGACGGGCGACCGGCACGAGGTCACCGAGGGCGCCACCGGGTACGGCGCGCGCCTGCTCCTGGAGTACCTGACCGACCTGCACTGACCGACCTGCACTGACCGAGCGGCACTGACCGAGCGGCACTGACCGAGCTGCACGGACAGGCCTGTGCGGCAGGCGCTCAGCGGCGGACGGCCACCAGCAGCCCGTCGCCCGTCGGCAGCAGGGCCGGCACGAGCCGGTCGTCGCCGCGCACCAGACGTCCGACCTCGCGGATCGTCGTCGTCGTCTCGTCGCGCCGCGCGGGGTCGGCGACCCGGTCGTGCCACAGCGCGTTGTCGACGGCGAGCACCCCGCCGGGCCGCAGCAGCCGCACGGCCTGCTCGACGTACCCCGGGTAGGAGCCCTTGTCGGCGTCGACGAACACCAGGTCGTAGCCGCCGTCGGTGAGGCGCGGCAGGACGTCGAGCGCGCGGCCGGAGATGGTCCGGGTGCGCGTGGCGCGCACGCCCTCCTCGGCGAACGCCTCCTTCGCGGCGCGCTGGTGCTCGACCTCGAGGTCGATCGTCGTGAGGACGCCGTCGGCCGGCATGCCGCGCAGCAGGTAGAGCGAGCCGACGCCCGCACCGGTGCCGATCTCGACGACGGCACGCGCCCCGGCCGCGGCGGCCAGGACCGACAGCGCGGCACCCGACCCGGGCAGCACGGGCGTGCAGCCGAGCTGCGCCGCTCGCTCACGCGCCCGCAGCAGGACGTCGTCCTCGGGGAGGAACTCCTCGCAGTAGACCCAGCTCTGGGCCTTGTCGGTGGAGATGGCGGCCTCCCGTTGGAGCAGTTCAGGACGGATCAGGTGCGGGTCGGGCGGGGGATCCCGGTCAGCCTATCGGTGCGCGGGACCACTCCACGGGACGTGACCGGCCGCCTCGCGGAACTTCCCGGGCGCCACGCGCGTTGCACCGAGTCGAACACATCCGCACGACCTGGGAGACTGGTGCCCCGCTCGACCACCACGAAGGAGCCCGACACGATGACCACGCCCCCGGCCGCCTGGCAGCCGCCGACGTGGGAGCAGATCGTCCGGGACCACTCCGCGCGCGTGTACCGGCTGGCGTACCGCCTGACGGGCAACCGTCACGACGCCGAGGACCTCACCCAGGAGACGTTCGTCCGGGTGTTCCGGTCGCTCAACACGTACACCCCCGGCACGTTCGAGGGCTGGCTGCACCGCATCACGACGAACCTGTTCCTCGACCAGGCGCGCCGCAAGCAGCGCGTGCGCATGGACGGGATGGGCGACGACGCGGACCGCTTCGCGTCGGTCGACCAGCTCGGCAGCCCCGAGCGGGCGTACGAGCACGGCAACCTCGACCACGACGTGCAGCGCGCGCTCGACGAGCTGCCGCCCGAGTACCGGGCCGCCGTCGTGCTCTGCGACATCGAGGGCCTGTCGTACGAGGAGATCGCGGTGACCCTCGGGATCAAGCTCGGCACCGTGCGCTCCCGCATCCACCGTGCCCGTGCCCGTCTGCGCGTGTCGCTCGGCCACCGTGCGCCCGAGGCCGTGGCCGCGGCGTCCGAGGCCGGGACGAGCGACTCCGCGGAGACGGCCGACGCCGCGGCGACCGTCGGTGCGGCGACCACCGCAGGCGGCCTCGTCGCCGCCCTCCCGGAGCGTGCCCGGTGAGCCACCTCGGTTCCCGCATCAGCGCGCTCGTCGACGGTCAGCTGTCGGTCGCCGCGACCGAGCGTGCGCTCGCGCACGTCGCGCTGTGCCCGACCTGCGCCGCCGAGCTGTCGGCGGCCCGTGCGGCCCGGCGCGCCCTGGCGTCGGCGGCCGACGACGTGCCGCCGCCCTCCGATCTCACCGCCCGGCTCCTCTCGCTCGCGCCGGACGGCTGCGACCTCGGCGGACGTCGCGCCGTCCCGCCGCGCGACCCGTTCGCCGCCCCACCGGACCCCCGCGCGCTCGCCGCGGCCGGGCTCGTGCCGCGCTCGTGGACCGGGCGCCCGGGCAGCGACCTGCACGGCGACCTGCGCCCCCGGCGCAACCCGGTCCGTCTCGCCGTCGGCTCGGTCGCCGGGCTCGGTGCCGTCGCGGCGATGCTGTTCGTGCTGGGCGAGCGTCCCGAGATCGTGCCCGTGAGCCACCCCGGGGCCGACCTGGAGCTGCTGTCGCAGGCCACCACGACGACCGGCGCGGCGTCCGGGCGCCCGACGTTCGAGGACGTCGTCGACGCCGGCGGGCAGGTCGACGCCTCGACGACGCAGTGGCTGCGCTCGCACGCCTGGTCGTTCCCGACGGCGCTGCCCACCGGCTGGGCCGTGACGGGCCTACGCTGGTCCGGCGACGACGGCTCGGTGCTCGAGGTCGACGTGACCGGGCCCGCGGGGTCGGTGGTCGTCACGGAGCAGCAGGGCCGGCTGGACGTCGACGCCCTGAGCGGCGCGGGCGTGCAGGAGCTCGGCGGCCGGACCGTCTACGTCCTGTCGGGTGAGCCGTCGCACGTCGCCTGGCAGTGCGACTCGACCGTCGTGCAGGTCGTCGGCGCCGACGGGCACGACGTCCTCGGCCCGCTCGTGGCAGCCTTTCCCGGTGGCGCCTACGACGACGGGGTGCACGCGCGCATCACGCGCGGCTGGCAGACGGTGACGGGAGCCCTGCAGACCCCATGACGACGCCCGACGACGAGGTCACCTCTCCGGCGGCTCGCGGGCACGTCGGCTCGGACGGCGCGCCGAGCGCGACGGCTCCCACGCCCCGCGCCGCGCCTGCGCCTCCGGCCGCGCCTGCGCCCGTCGTGCCGGAGAACCCGTTCGCACCGCCGTCGGGCCGTCGGCCCGCTCCCGCGCAGAGCCCGTACGGCGGGGGCGGCGCGGCTGCGGGACCTGCGGCGGCCGGACCGCAGGCCGTCGGGCACGCCCCCTCGCCGTGGCGCGCGCCGCACGGCTCGGTGACCCACGGGTCGCCGTCGCACGGTGCACCCGCGCACGGGGCCACGCCGCAGGGCCCGCCCTCGTACGGCTCGCCCCAGCACGCCGGCGCGTCCCACGGGTCGCCGCAGCAGGGCAGCCCGACGGCGTCCACCCTGCCGCCGTACGTGCCCGCGACGCCCGGTGCCGGTCCTGGCCCGTCGCCGCGGCACCCGTCGCACGATCCCGCCTCCCCGTACCCGGGCGCGTACCCCGCGCCCCTCGCCGGCCCGGGTGGACCGGGCGGACCGCACGGCCCCGGCGCCCCGCGCGCTCCGCGCCGCCGCCGGCCGCTCTCCGCGGTGTGGGCCGTCCCGCTCGTCGTGCTCGCGCTGGTCGCGGGCGTCGTGGGCGGCGTCCTCGGCTCGCGCCTCGGAGACGACGACCACCTGCAGGACGCGGGCCTGCCCACCACCGTGGCGGGTGCCGCCGACCTTGCGCGGGCGCCCGAGTCGGTCGCGGGCATCGCGGCGGGCGTGCTGCCGAGCGTCGTGTCGATCGAGGTCGACGGGCCGGACGGCACGTCGACGGGCTCGGGCTTCGTGCTGCGTGCCGACGGCTACCTGGTGACGAACAACCACGTCGTCGCGCAGGCGGCGGAGACGGCGTCGACGTCGGTCGTCGTGACGTTCGTCGACGGCAGCGAGGAGCCCGCGTCGATCGTCGGGCGGACGTCGGAGTACGACCTCGCGGTGCTCAAGGTCGAGGTGTCGGGCCTCACGCCGCTGCTGCTGGGCGACTCGGACGCCGTGGTCGTGGGCGACCCGGTCGTCGCGGTCGGCGCCCCGCTGGGGCTGGCCGGCACGGTGACGACGGGCATCGTCAGCGCGCTCAACCGTCCGGTCTCGGCGGGCGACGAGGGCGACACCGCGTTCATCAACGCCATCCAGACGGACGCCGCGATCAACCCGGGCAACTCGGGGGGACCGCTCGTCAACGCGCGGGGCGAGGTCATCGGCGTCAACTCCGCGATCGCGCAGCCGCCCGGCACGTCGTCCGTCGTGGGCGGCAGCATCGGCCTGGGGTTCGCGATCCCGTCGGAGCAGGTGCGGCGGACGGCCGAGCAGCTCATCGAGACCGGGCAGGCGACGTACCCGATCATCGGCGTGCTGCTCGACCAGCGGTACGACGGCGAGGGCGTGCAGGTCTCGACCGAGGACCAGGAGGGCACGCCGGCGGTCACGCCCGACGGGCCCGCCGACCGGTCGGGCATCCGCCGCGGGGACGTGATCCTCGCGATCGACGGTCGCCCGGTGACCGACCCGGACGAGCTCATCGTGGCGATCCGGGCGCGGACCCCGGGGGAGACGGTCGTGCTGCACGTGCGCACGGGGTCGGACGAGCGCGACGTGCGGATCAGGCTCGACGAGGCCGAGGCGCGCTGACGCGTCGCTCAGGGCACGACCGGGCGGCTCACGCCCGGTCCGCGCGACCGCCCGCGCGAGGGTGCGCCGCGTGCCGCCCGACGCCCCGTCGGCCTCCGTCCACGGCACGTCCGACCGACGCCTGCCGACCGGCCCGGCGGGGTACCCTGACCCGGTGTTCGGAATCAACGGCGGAGAGCTGCTCGTGCTCTTCCTCGTCGCGGCCTTCGTGATCGGCCCCGAGCGCCTGCCGAAGTACGCCGAGCAGCTGGGCCTGTGGGTCCGCCGGGCCCGCCAGTTCGCCTCGGACGCCAAGGCGCGCGTCGACGAGGAGCTGGGTGAGGAGGCCCGCGACGTCGACTGGGCCGCGCTCGACCCGCGCAAGTACGACCCGCGCCGCATCGTGCGCGAGGCGCTGCTCGACGACCTGCCGCCCGCGGCGGGACGCCCGCCGGCCCCCTCCGGGCCCGGGCCGTCGCTGCGCAAGGGCGCGACCGCGGCCGGCACCGCAGCCGGCGCCGCGACGGCCGCCGCTGCCGGTGCGTCGGCGAGCAGGTCGACGGCCACCGCGACGGTGGCCGGCTCGCCCGGCGACCGATGGCGCACCGCACCGTTCGACGACGAAGCCACCTGACGGTCCGCGTCCGCGCGGGTCCGCCCACGGCCGCTCCGGGCCGGGCACCGACGCCCGCCGGACGCACCGCCCGCACCGACGCACGACCCCCGCACACGACGTCGCCGCCCACCGCGGCGAGCGACGGCACCCGACAAGAATGGACTGATGGTCCGGATGGCCCCCCACCGCTCGCGCATCTTCTCCGGGATGCAGCCGACGTCCGACTCCCTCCAGCTCGGCAACTACCTGGGCGCCCTCACGCAGTGGGTCGCGCTGCAGGAGGACCACGACGCGATCTACTGCGTCGTCGACCTGCACGCGCTGACCGTGAACCCCGACCCGGCCGTCCTGCGGGAGCGCACGCGCCGCACCGCGGCGCAGTTCCTCGCCGCGGGCGTCGACCCGGCGCGCTCGATCCTGTTCGTCCAGTCGCACGTGCCGGAGCACGCGGAGCTCGCCTGGTTGCTGTCGTGCCAGACGGGCTTCGGCGAGGCCGGCCGGATGACGCAGTTCAAGGACAAGTCGAGCAAGCAGGGGACCGAGGGCACGACGGTCGGCCTGTTCACGTACCCGGTCCTCATGGCGGCGGACATCCTGCTGTACGGCACGGACCTCGTCCCGGTCGGCGAGGACCAGCGCCAGCACCTCGAGCTGTCGCGCGACCTCGCGCAGCGGCTCAACTCGCGGTTCGGCAAGGGCACGGTCGTCGTCCCGGAGCCGCACATCGTCAAGGCCACGGCGAAGATCTACGACCTGCAGGACCCGACGTCGAAGATGAGCAAGTCCGCGGAGAGCCCCAACGGCCTCATCGAGCTGCTCGACGACCTCAAGGTCGTCACGAAGCGCATCAAGTCCGCGGTGACCGACACCGAGCGGGAGATCCGCTTCGACCCGCTCGCCAAGCCGGGGATCTCGAACCTGCTGACGATCTACTCGGCGCTCACGGGCCGGTCGGTCGAGGCGCTCGAGCAGGAGTACGCGGGCAAGGGCTACGGCGACCTGAAGAAGGACCTCGCGGAGGTCGTCGTCGACTTCCTCACGCCCTTCCAGGAGCGCGTGCACGGCTACCTCGCGGACCCCGCGTCGCTCGACGAGGTGCTGGCCGACGGCGCCGACCGGGCCCGGGCGCTCGCGGCCCCGACGCTCGAGCGGCTGTACGACCGGTTCGGGCTGCTGCGGCGACGGCCGGCGACCCGGCGGCTCGCGGCGGACGTCCTGGACGGCGAGGTCGCGGCAGCTCCCGTCGGGACGCCCGCATGAGGTTGCCGGAACGCACCGGCGACCAGCTCCGCATCGGGGTCGCGATCACGGTGCCCGAGCCGTGGAGCACCGCGCTGCGCGAGGCCCGCGCCCGGTACGGCGACCCGCTCGCGGAGTTCATCCCGCCGCACGTGACGCTGCTCGGCCCGACGGTCGTCGAGCCGGGCCTGGTCGCGGAGGTCGACGAGCACCTCGCGCAGGCGGCCGCACGGCACGCGCCGTTCGTGGTGCGGCTGCACGGGACGGCGACGTTCCGGCCGGTCTCCCCGGTCGTGTTCGTGCCCCTCGTCGAGGGTGCCGACGGGTGCGCGGCGCTCGAGCGCAGCGTCCGGACCGGGGTGCTGGACCAGCGGCTGCGGTTCGACTACCACCCGCACGTCACGGTCGCGCACGAGGTCCCCGACGAGCAGCTCGACGCGGCGGCGGCGGGTCTCGCGCGGTTCGAGGCGTCGTTCGTCGTGCGTGAGCTGCACACGTACCTGCACGGCGACGACGGCGTCTGGCGTCCGGTGCGGGACTTCGCGCTGGGCGGCGACGGGGTCGACGTCCCGGCCGACGGCGCGGATGCCGGGGCGGTGCGGCCGACCTAGGGTCGGTGCATGACCGGCGACCCCACGACGGACCCTGCACGTCCGGCGGCCGGTTCGGGGGCGGCGCAGGCCCGGGCGGAGAGCACGGAGCGGGCGTCCGGCCCGGGGCGCGGCGGCGGCGGTGACGACGGGAAGGCGGCGGCGCGGCCGTCGCTCGTGGACCGGGCCAAGGCGCTGCTCGCGTGGTGGCGGCGGACCCGCCCCGCCCGGGCCAACGCGCGGTTCGGCGCGGCCGGCGGCGGGCTGCTGTCGGGCGGCATCGCGTACGCGGCGCTGTTCTCGGTGTTCGCCGGGCTGACGATCGGCTACACGATCTTCATGGCGGTGCTCGGCGACGACGAGCAGCTGCGTCAGCAGGTCCTCGACGCGATCGACGAGTCGCTGCCCGGCCTCATCGACACGGGCGACAACAACGGGCTCGTCGACCCCGACACGCTCGTCCTGAGCCCCGCGCTCACGGTCGCCGGGGTCGTCGCGGTCGTCGTCCTGGTCCTCAGCGCGATCTCGGCGACCGCGGCGCTGCGCACGGGCGTGCGGGCGATGTTCGGGCGTGTGGGCGGCGGCAACGCCGTCCTGTCGAAGCTGCGCGAGCTCGGCGGGTTCGTCGGGATCGCGATCGCGGTGCTGGTGTCGGCCGTCCTGACGACGGGCGCGACGGCGGCCGCGGAGTGGCTCACGGGGCTCGTCGGGTGGCAGGGCGCGTCCGGGACGGCGGCTGCGGTCGCCGTGTCGTTCGTGGTGGATGCCGGGATGTTCATGCTCGTCGTGTGGTTCCTCGCCGACGCGCGGCCCGCGTGGAAGGACCTGCTCGGCGGTGCGCTCATCGCCGCGGCGGGGTTCGGCGTCGTGCGGCTGCTCGGGACGTCGGTCGTCGCGGGCAGCGCGTCGCGCAACCCGCTGCTCGCGTCGTTCGCGGTCATCGTCACGCTGCTCGTGTGGGTCAACCTGCTGGCCCGGATCATGCTGCTCGCGGCTGCGTGGACCGCGGACCCGCCGCAGGAGCAGACGGAGGACGTCGAGTCCCCGGTCGGCGCCTGACCCGGTCAGCCGGGCAGCAGCGCGCGGATCGCGGGCGCGTGCGCCCGCAGCGTGACGACCCGCGCACGGGTCGCGGCCGGCTCGCCGATCTCGCCGAGCCGCAGCATGCCGGGGTCGCCGCGGCGCTGCCCCTCCTCGATGCGGTCGGACGCGTCCGTCATCCGCACGGTCACGTGGTCGAGGATCTCGCCCGGGCCGACGTCGCCGTACGCCTCCGCCATGACCGTCAGGCCGTGCGCCGCCAGCGCCGGGTCGCCGTCCGGGAAGAGGAGCGGCGCGTTCCACGCGAAGATCGCGAGGTCGTCGACCGGGCGCCCCGGGCCGGCGACGTCCCAGTCGAACACCCCGGCCAGGTCGTCGCCGTCGAACGCCAGGTTGTACGTCGCCGAGTCGTGGTGGCACACGATCTCGCCCGGCTCGAGCGCACGCTCGACGAAGCGCCACCGGCGGCTGTCGCGCGGGAAGCCGGCGACGACGTCGTGGTAACGCCGCAGCCAGCGCATCGCCGAGCGCACCTGCGCGTCCGTGAGCGGCTCGACGCCGATCGGCACGACCCGTCCGGGCAGGTAGGTGAGGACCTCGCGGCCCCGGTCGTCGACGCCCAGCACCCGGGGAACGTGCGGCAGGTCGGTCGTCGCGAGGAAGTCGAGCAGCTCGTGCACCGCGGGCGTCCACGGGCCGGTCGGGCGGCGGACGGTGTCGCCGACGCGCACGGCGCCACCGACGTTGCCGCCCTCGAGCGGGATCTCCTGGTCGTCGTGCGGCACGCCCGCCACCGTAGGCGGCGCGGCGACGGCGGGGAAGCAGATACCCGCGCTACGGGCCGGTCAGCGGTCCTCGCGCTCCGGCACCGGGATGCCGCGCCGCTCGAGCTCCTCGACGACCGTCCGGGGGACGGCCCGGCACCCGCACGCGGCGGCGTGCTCCAGGTGCCACGCGACGCGGGCGTCCATGGGCGCCCCCTGACCGAGCACGTGCGCGTCATGCCATCCGGCGTCCATCCCGTCAGCCAAGCACCGTGTGCGCGGGCGGTCGAGGGACCTTCGTCGGACGCGAGCATCGGGCCGGGACGATCCGAGGCCGCCCCCGGACGACGGGGACGGCCTCGGATGCGGAGAGGGTGAGGGTGCGTCAGAAGGCGCGCGTGATCATCGCGCGCTTGACCTCCTGGATCGCCTTGGTGACCTCGATGCCGCGCGGGCACGCCTCGGTGCAGTTGAAGGTCGTGCGGCACCGCCACACGCCCTCCTTGTCGTTGAGGATCTCCAGGCGCTGCGCGCCGCCCTCGTCGCGGCTGTCGAAGATGAACCGGTGCGCGTTGACGATCGCGGCGGGGCCGAAGTACTGGCCGTCGGTCCAGAACACCGGGCAGGACGACGTGCACGCGGCGCACAGGATGCACTTGGTGGTGTCGTCGAACCGCTCGCGCTGCTCGGCGGACTGCCGGCGCTCCTTGGTCGGCTCGGTGCCGGTCGTGATGAGGAACGGCATGATCTCGCGGTAGGAGGCGAAGAACGGCTCCATGTCGACGACGAGGTCCTTGACGACCGGCAGGCCCTTGATGGGCTCGACCGTGATCGGCTTGGACGGGTCGAGGTCCTTGAGCAGCGTCTTGCAGGCGAGGCGGTTGCGGCCGTTGATGCGCATCGCGTCGGACCCGCACACACCGTGCGCGCACGAGCGGCGGAACGTCAGCGAGCCGTCCTGCTCCCACTTGACCTTGTGCAGCGCGTCGAGCACGCGGTCGGTGCCGTGGGCCTGCACACGGAACTCGTCCCAGTGCGCGACGGGCGTCGAGCCGTCGTCGCCGGGCAGGTAGCGCATGACCTTGAGCGTGACCTCGAACGAGGGCACGGCCCCGACCTCGGGGGTGGCGTCGAGCGTGGCAGTCATCAGTACTTGCGCTCCATCGGCTGGTAGCGGGTGACGGTGACGGGCTTGGACCCGAGCACGAGCTGGTAGTCGTCGAACACCGTGGTGTGGGCGAAGGAGCCCTCGTGGTCGCCGTCGGTGTCGCCGCCCCACATGCGGTGGCCCTCGGCGGGCAGCGGCCGGCGGTAGGCCATCGTGTGCTTCATGAAGCCGGCGTCGTCGCGGTCCGGGAAGTCCTCCCGGAAGTGGCCGCCGCGCGACTCCTTGCGGTTGAGCGCCCCGACGACGACGGTCTCGGCGATGTCGAGCAGGAAGCCGAGCTCGACCGCCTCGAGCAGGTCGGTGTTGAACGTGCGGCTCTTGTCCTGGACGCTCACCGACGCGAACCGCTTGCGCAGGTCCTTGAGGTCCGCGAGGGCCTGCTGGAGCGACTCGTCGGTGCGGAACACCTGGGCGTTCGCGTCCATCGTCTCCTGCAGCGCGCGACGGATGTCGGCCACGCGCTCGCCGTCCGCGCGGGTGCGGATCTCCTCGAGCTCGGCCTGCACGCGGACCGCGGGGTTCTCGGGCAGCTCGACCCAGGCGGCTCCGGCGGCGTAGCCCGCGGCGGAGATGCCGGCGCGCTTGCCGAACACGTTGATGTCGAGCAGGGAGTTCGTGCCGAGGCGGTTGGAGCCGTGCACGGACACGCACGCGACCTCGCCGGCGGCGTACAGGCCGCGGATGACGTCGGTGGAGTTGCGCAGCACCTCGCCCGCGATGTTCGTCGGGACGCCGCCCATCGCGTAGTGCGCGGTCGGGTACACCGGGACGGGCTCGGTGTACGGCTCGACGCCGAGGTACGTGCGCGCGAACTCGGTGATGTCGGGGAGCTTCGCGTCGATGTGCGCGGGCTCGAGGTGCGTGAGGTCGAGCAGCACGTAGTCCTTGTTGGGACCGGCGCCGCGCCCCTCGCGCACCTCGTTGGCCATGGACCGGGCGACGATGTCGCGCGGTGCGAGGTCCTTGATCGTGGGGGCGTACCGCTCCATGAACCGCTCGCCCTGCGAGTTGCGCAGGATGCCGCCCTCGCCGCGTGCGGCCTCCGAGAGCAGGATGCCGAGGCCCGCGAGGCCCGTCGGGTGGAACTGGAAGAACTCCATGTCCTCCAGCGGGATGCCGCGGCGGTACGCCAGCGCCATGCCGTCACCGGTGAGGGTGTGCGCGTTCGACGTCGTCTTGAAGATCTTGCCCGCGCCGCCGGTCGCGAGGACCACTGACTTGGCCTGGAAGACGTGGATCTCCCCGGTCGCGAGCTCGTAGGCGACGACGCCGGAGACGTTGACCTCCTCGCCCTCGGGCACGTGGCCCGCGGCGAGGTCGTGGTCGACGAGCAGGTCCAGCACGTAGAACTCGTTGAAGAACTCGACCTCGTTCTTCACGCACTGCTGGTACAGCGTCTGCAGGATCATGTGGCCCGTGCGGTCCGCGGCGTAGCAGGACCGGCGCACGGCCGCCTCGCCGTGGTTGCGGGTGTGGCCGCCGAAGCGGCGCTGGTCGATCTTGCCCTCGGGCGTCCGGTTGAACGGCAGGCCCATCTTCTCCAGGTCGAGGACGGCCTCGATCGCCTCCTTCGCCATGACCTCCGCGGCGTCCTGGTCGACGAGGTAGTCGCCGCCCTTGACGGTGTCGAAGGTGTGCCACTCCCAGTTGTCCTCCTCGACGTTGGCGAGCGCGGCGCACATGCCGCCCTGCGCCGCGCCCGTGTGGGAGCGCGTCGGGTAGAGCTTGGAGATGACGGCGGTGCGGACGCGCGTCGACGACTCGAGGGCCGCGCGCATGCCGGCGCCGCCCGCGCCGACGATGACGACGTCGTACTGGTGGGTCTGCATCGAGGTCGATGCCTTCCTGGTGGCTGGCCTGCTGGCGAGAGCTGCTGGCGGGTGGGGGGTGGTCCGACGTCGACGTCAGGCCGTGCAGAACGAGGGGAGGAGGTCGGCCGGGCTGCCGCTCGGGCAGGGGTCGAACGTGAAGATCACGAGCGTGCCGAGGACGACGACCACGACGAACGCGAGGTAGAGCAGGCCCTTGAGGACCAGGCGCGTCGTGTCCTTCTCCGCGTAGTCGTTGACGATCGTGCGCACGCCGTTGGTGCCGTGGATCATCGCGAGCCACAGCATGAGCAGGTCCCAGACCTGCCAGAACGGCGACGCCCACTTGCCGGCGACGAACCCGAAGTCGATGGCCTTGACGCCCTCACCGGCGACGAGGTTGACGAACAGGTGGCCGAAGATCAGCACGACGAGGATCACGCCGGACGCCCGCATGAACACCCAGCCGTACAGCTCGGTGTTGCCGCGCGTGGTGCGGCGGCCGGGGCCCGGGCGCGGGGGACGCGGGGCCTTCGGGTCCGCGATGAGCGTCATCACTCGCCTCCGAAGACGTGCATGAGGTGCCGCGGCAGGAAGCCCGCCATCGTCACGACGGACAGGCCGAGGACGACCCACAGCATCACGCGCTGGTACTTCGGGCCCTTGGCCCAGAAGTCGACGAGGATGATCCGCAGGCCGTTGAACGCGTGGAACACGATGGCCGCGACCAGCCCCGCCTCGCCGAGGCCCATGATCGGGTTCTTGTACGTCCCGATCACGTCGTTGTAGGCCTCGGGCGACACCCGCACGAGGGCGGTGTCGAGCACGTGCACGAGGAGGAAGAAGAAGATCGCGACGCCGGTCACGCGGTGCGCGACCCACGACCACATGCCTTCGCGCCCTCGGTAGAGCGTTCCAGCCGGCGCTTTGGCAGGCGCTGCGGGCACTGGGGGGCCTCCTGCGAGTGAGGGTTGAGCCGGTCGAGCCGCGGCAGGGACGTCGGCGACCCTGCCGGAGTCTGTCGGTCTCACTGTATAGACACGGGTCGGCGCGACCTGGTCCGCATGGGCCGTTGGTCCCGCCCAGGGGCCTGTTTGTGAGCAACTCCACACGCGGCCTGGGGTCGTGCGGCCGCCGCTAGCCTGGTCGCCATGCCCAGCGAGCCGACCGTGCCGACCGTGCCGACGCCCGACGCCGACGTCCCCGCGACCGGCCCGATCCCGGGCTTCCACGCGGTCGTCCCGGCGGGCGGTGCGGGGACGCGCCTGTGGCCGCTGTCGCGGTCCGGCCACCCCAAGTTCCTGCACGACCTCACGGGGTCGGGGCGGACGCTGCTGCAGGCCACCGTCGACCGCCTGGTCCCGCTGGCCGGGCCCGAGGGCGTGCTCGTCGTCACGGGGCACCGCCACGCGGCCGCGGTCGCGGAGCAGGTGCCCGCGCTGCTCGCGGACGCGGCCGGTGCGGAGCGGCTGCTCGCCGAGCCGTCGCCGCGCGACTCGATGGCCGCGATCGGTCTCGCGGCCGCGGTGCTCCTGGAGCGCCACGGCGACGACGTCGTCCTCGGGTCGTTCGCCGCGGACCAGGTCATCGACGGCGCGGCGGAGTTCGAGCGGGCCGTGCGCGAGGGCGTCGCGGGGGCCCGTGCGGGGTACGTCGTCACGGTCGGGATCCGCGCGACCGGCCCGTCGACCGCGTTCGGCTACGTCCGGTCGGGGGAGCCGCTGGGGCTGCCCGGCGCCCCGACCGTGCACCACGCCCTCGGCTTCACGGAGAAGCCCGACGAGGAGACCGCCGCCGCGTACCTCGCGACGGGCGAGTACCGCTGGAACGCGGGCATGTTCATCGTGCGGGCGCGCGTCCTGCTCGACCACCTCGCGGCGCAGCTGCCCGCGCTCGCCGAAGGCCTGCGGACCCTGGCGGCCGCGTGGGACGGCCCGGACCGGGCGACCGTGCTCGCGGACGTCTGGCCGACGCTGACCAAGATCGCGATCGACCACGCCATCGCCGAGCCCGTCGCGGCCGCCGGCGGCGTCGCGGTGGTGCCGGGCGACTTCGCGTGGGACGACATCGGCGACTTCGCGTCGCTCGGCGGCCTGCTCGCGAGCCCGACGCTCGGCGACGACGCGCTCGTGCTGCGCGTCGGTGCGCCCGACGCGCTCGTCGTACCGGGCGGTGGTCGCACCGTGAGCGTCGTCGGGGTGCCCGGGGTCGTCGTCGTCGACACGGCCGACGCGGTGCTCGTCACGACGCGTGCGCACGCGCAGTCCGTCAAGGCGGCGGTCGACGGCTGGCGCGAGCGTGGTCGCGACGACCTGCTCTGACGTCCCCGGGCTAAGGTCGAGGGCGTGCCCGACACGTCCACCTCCGTCCCCGTGCTCGTCCCCGCCCTCGACGTCCCGCAGCGGTCGACCGACCCCGAGGTGACGCGCCTGGTGGCGCACCTGGACGGGCTGCGCGACGAGCTCGTCGAGATCCGTCGCGACCTGCACGCCCACCCCGAGCTGGGGCGGACCGAGGAGCGCACGACCCGGGTCGTCGCGCAGCGGCTGCGGGCCGCGGGCCTCGAGCCCGTGCTGCTGCCCGGGTCGGGGCTGGTCTGCGACATCGGGCCGTCGCACGCGCGGTCGGGGCGCCGGCGCATCGCGCTGCGGGCCGACCTGGACGCCCTGCCGGTGCACGACTCGTGCGGCCTGCCGTGGGCGTCGACCGTGCGGGGCGTGGCGCACGCGTGCGGGCACGACGTGCACACGACGGCCGTGCTGGGCGCGGGGCTCGCGCTCGCGGGCCTCGACGCGTCCGACGGCCTCACGACGGGCGTGCGGCTCGTCTTCCAGCCCGCCGAGGAGGTCCAGCCCGGCGGCGCGATCGACGTCGTCAACGCGGGTGGCCTCGACGGTGTCGGCCAGATCTTCGCGATCCACTGCGACCCGAAGGTCGACGTCGGCCAGGTCGGGACGCGCATCGGACCGATCACGTCGGCGAGCGACGAGGTCCAGGTGGTGCTCACCGGACCGGGCGGGCACACGTCGCGCCCGCACCTCACGGGCGACCTGGTGTTCGCGCTGGGGCAGGTCATCACGCAGGTGCCCGCGATCCTGGGCCGTCGGCTCGACCCCCGCTCGGGGGTCAACCTCACGTGGGGCGAGGTGCAGGCGGGGTCCGCCCACAACGCGATCCCGGCGTCGGGCACGGTGCGCGGCACGCTGCGCTGCCTGGACGTGCGCGCGTGGGAGAAGGCGTCGGACGTGTTCCACGCCGCCGTCGAGCAGGTCGTCGCGCCCCTGGGCCTGGAGGCCGAGGTGCGCCACCACCGCGGGGTCCCGCCGGTGGAGAACGAGGAGCGGTCGACGGGCGTGCTGGAGGCGGCGGCGCGCGACGTCCTCGGGCCGCAGGCCGTGCTGCTGACCGAGCAGTCGCTGGGCGGCGAGGACTTCGCCTGGTACCTGACGAAGGTGCCGGGGGCGATGGCGCGGCTCGGCACGCGGACGCCGGGCGGCCGGACGTACGACATCCACCAGGGCGACCTCCGGGTCGACGAGCGTGCCGTCGAGGCCGGGGCGCTCCTGCTGGCGCGTGCGGCCCTGCTCGCGGGGCGCGCCTGAGACGTCGTCCCATGTCCGACTCGACCGTCTCGAATGACGGTACGACCCGTCCGTCACCTGGGCGGACATTCCAACTAGGTAACGGAACCTCGGCGGATACCGCCTGGTAACAAGGTCGTCACCTGCGGCTCACTACTGTCCGAACCATCGACGCCGGGCAGGACGACCGTCCCGGCGACGGCCACCTGCCGTCCGGGCGGTCGGCTGAGAGACCAGGAGATTCGCGTGAAGAAGATCATCCGTGTGGCTGCGCTCGGTGGCGCGGTCGCCCTCGCCCTCGCGGCGTGCGGCAGCGCCCCCGAGGAGACGAACGAGACGTCCGGCGGCGACGAGACGTCGGCGACCGTCGACTTCACCGCCTGCATGGTGTCCGACGAGGGCGGCTTCGACGACGCCTCGTTCAACGAGTCCGGCTTCAAGGGCCTCGAGCAGGCCGAGAGCGAGCTCGGCATCACGATCAAGACGGCCGAGTCCACGGACCCCGGCCAGTACACGACCAACGTCGACTCGATGGTGCAGCAGGGCTGCAACCTCATCATCGGCGTCGGCTTCGCCCTCGAGGACGCCGTCCAGGCGGGCGCCGAGGCGAACCCCGACATCGAGTTCGCGCTCGTCGACTCGGCCTTCTCCGACGCTGACTTCAACCCGGTCACGCTCGACAACGCCAAGCCCCTGCTGTTCAACACGCAGGAGGCCGCGTACCTCGCCGGCTACCTCGCCGCGGGCATCTCCGAGACCCACAAGCTCGCGACGTTCGGCGGCCAGCCGTTCCCGTCCGTGACGATCTTCATGGACGGCTTCGTGGACGGCGCCGCCGCCTACGCCGAGGAGTCCGGTGTCGCGACGACCGTCGTCGGCTGGGACAAGGAGGCGCAGAACGGCTCGATGATCGGGAACTTCTCCGACACCGAGGCCGGCCGCACCACCTCCGAGCAGTTCATCGCCGACGGTGCCGACGTCATCCTCCCCGTCGCGGGCCCGGTCGGCTCCGGCGCGCTCAACGCCGCCAGCCAGGCCGAGAGCACCGCGGTCATCTGGGTCGACTCGGACGGCTACCTGCAGCCCGCGAACGAGCAGTACAAGGGCCTCATCCTCACGTCCGTCATGAAGCAGATCCAGACGGCCGTGTTCGACACGATCAAGTCGTCGGTCGACGGCGAGTTCACGGCCGACCCGTACGTCGGCACGCTCGCCAACGGCGGCGTCGACATCGCGCCGTACCACGACTGGGAGGCGAACGTCCCGGCCGAGCTCTCCGCCAAGATCGACGAGCTCCGCCAGGCGATCATCGACGGCGACCTCGTCGTCGAGTCGCCCTCGGCGAACGCGGTCTCCTGACCACTGCCTGACCAGCGCACCGGTGGCCTGGGGCGACGCGCCCCGGGCCACCGGTGCGTCGGCGGCGCGGTGGTCCTACTGTCGGCTCACGGGCACGTGGGGAAAGGCGGGCACGAGGCGATGAGGCTCGAGCTGCAGGGCATCACGAAGCGGTTCGGATCGCTCGTGGCGAACGACGGCATCGATCTGACGTTCGAGCCAGGGCAGATCCACGCCCTGCTCGGCGAGAACGGCGCAGGCAAGTCGACGATGATGAACGTCCTGTACGGGCTGTACCAGCCCGACGCGGGGCAGATCGTCGTCGACGGGCAGCCGCGCACGTTCGCCGGACCGGGTGACGCGATGGCCGCGGGCATCGGCATGGTGCACCAGCACTTCATGCTCATCCCGGTCTTCACCGTCGCGGAGAACGTCGTCCTCGGGCACGAGCCCGTCGTCGGCGGCTCCCTCATCGACCTCGCCGAGGCGCGCCGCCGCGTCAAGGCCATCTCCGACCGCTTCGGGTTCGCCGTCGACCCCGACGCGCTCGTCGAGGACCTCCCCGTGGGCGTGCAGCAGCGGGTCGAGATCATCAAGGCGCTCTCGCGCGACGCGCAGGTCCTCATCCTCGACGAGCCGACCGCGGTGCTGACGCCGCAGGAGACCGACGAGCTCATCGGGATCATGCGCCAGCTCAAGGACGCGGGCACCTCCATCGTCTTCATCACGCACAAGCTGCGTGAGGTCCGCGCCGTCGCGGACACCATCAGCGTCATCCGCCGCGGCAAGGTCGTCGGCACCGCCAGCCCCGAGTCGTCCGAGGTCGAGCTCGCCTCCCTCATGGTCGGCCGGTCCGTGAGCCTCGCGGTCGAGAAGCCCGCCGCGGAGCCCGGTGAGGCGACGTTCCAGGTCCGCGACCTCACGGTGCTCGACGTGCACGGCAACGCGGTCGTCGACGGCGTCTCGTTCGACGTGCACCGCGGCGAGATCCTCGCGATCGCCGGTGTCCAGGGCAACGGCCAGACCGAGCTCACCGAGACGATCCTCGGCCTCGACACCCCGACCGCCGGCCAGCTGCTGCTCGACGGCGTCGACCTGGGCGGCAAGAAGGTCCACGAGGTCATCGAGGCGGGCGTCGGGTTCGTGCCCGAGGACCGCAGCTCCGACGGTCTCATCGCGTCGTTCTCCATCGCGGAGAACCTCATCCTCGACATGCACCGCTCGGCGCCCTTCGCGCGCGCCGGGTCGCTCAGCCCCGCGCGGGTCGCCGAGAACGCCGCGCACCGCGTCGACGAGTTCGACATCCGGGTGCGCTCCGTGCAGGACGCGGTCAGCACGCTGTCGGGCGGCAACCAGCAGAAGGTCGTCCTCGCGCGCGAGATGTCGCGGCCGCTGCGGCTGTTCGTCGCGTCGCAGCCGACCCGTGGCCTCGACGTCGGGTCGATCGAGTTCGTGCACAAGCGGATCGTCGCCGAGCGGGACAACGGCACCCCGGTCGTCATCGTCTCGACCGAGCTCGACGAGGTGCTCGCGCTCGCCGACCGCATCGCCGTCATGTACCGCGGCAAGATCATCGGCATCGTCGAGGGCGGCCAGACGGCCGACCGGGACGTGCTCGGCCTCATGATGGCCGGCGTCCCGCTCGAGCAGGCCCGCGAGCAGGCGGCCGGGCACCACACCGCCCTCGCCGCCGCCGACGCCGTCGCGCAGGCCGAGGAGGGCGCCGGACCGGCGCCCACGACCGACGAGGAGGGCACGGCGTGAGCGCCACCGTCCAGGACGCGCCGGCACCGGCGCCCGCGCCCGAGCGCAAGCCCGAGCCCGACCGCCCGAGCTACCTGCAGCAGGTGCTCGACTCGACGACCACGACGGTCGTCGTCGCGATCCTCATCGCGCTCGGCCTCGCGGCCGTCCTCGTCGTCGCCGCCGACGCCGCGTCGCAGGACGCCCTCAGCTACGTCTTCGCGCGCCCCGCCGACTTCTTCGAGGCCGCGTGGAACGCGATCTACGAGACGTACTCGGCGCTGTTCCGCGGCGCGATCTTCGACTACCAGGCCGAGGGCGCCCGACGGATCCGGCCCATCACCGAGACGATGGTCTCGTCCGTGCCGCTCATCCTCGCCGGTCTCGGCCTGGGCATCGGGTTCCGGTCGGGCCTGTTCAACATCGGCGCCCAGGGGCAGGTGCTCGTCGGCGCCGCCGCGGCCGCCTACCTCGGCTTCACGCTCGACCTGCCGGTCGTCGCGCACGTCGTCGTCGCGTGCCTCGGTGCGGTCGTCGCCGGTGGGATCTGGGCCGGCATCGCGGGCTTCCTCAAGGCGCGCACGGGGGCGAGCGAGGTGATCGTCACGATCATGCTCAACTCGATCGCGCTGTACCTCGTGTCGTACCTGCTGACGACGGCCGTCCTGCGCCAGCCCGGCTCGACGCGGCCCATCACGCCGCCCGTCGGCGAGAACGCGATGATGCCGCTGCTGCTCGGCTCGCAGTTCCGCCTGCACGCCGGGTTCCTGGTCGCGCTCCTCGCGGCCGTCGGCGTCTGGTGGCTCATGGAGCGCTCGACGCTCGGCTTCCGGTTCCGGGCCGTCGGTGCGAACCAGGACGCCGCCCGCACCGCCGGCATCAACGTCCAGCGGGTCTTCGTCAGCGTCATGCTCGTCGCGGGTGGCCTCGCGGGCCTCGGCGGCGCGATGCAGATCCTCGGCACCGACCGCACGTTCCAGGCGGGCAGCGCCGGGTCGATCGGCTTCGACGCGATCACCGTCGCGCTGCTCGGCCGGTCGAGGCCGCTCGGCACGGTCCTCGCGGCCCTGCTGTTCGGCGCACTGCGCGCGGGCTCGCCCCTCATGCAGACCGCCGCCGGGACGCCCATCGACCTGGTGCTCGTCATCCAGGCCGTCATCGTCCTCCTCATCGCGGCCCCGCCGCTGGTCCGCGAGCTGTCGGTCATCCACTGGGCCGCCACGCTCTTCGGCTACGACAGGAAGAAGGCCGCGGCGTGAGCACGATGACCGCCCCCGACAAGCCCGAGTCGCTCGTGCCCGAGCCCACGACGCTCGTGCAGGCGAAGGTCCGCTGGCACGGGCCCGTGACCGCGATCGTGCTGGCCGTGCTGAGCCTCGTGTTCTTCGGGCTCCTCACGGCTGCCGGTGCGACCACGACGTTCCGCGTCGCCACCGGCGGCGACGCCATCAAGATCGACGACATCGTCGTGCCGTCGCGGCTCACGGCGTCGATCCTGTCGGTCGGCGCGCTCGTCATCGCCGTGCTCGCGCTGCTGCGCTCGCGCCGCCGCCGTCCGGTGCCCGCGTGGATGTGGGTCGTCTACGGCGTCCTGATCTTCCTCGCGCTGCTCGTGTGGGTCATGGCGGGCAACGACAACGCGCTGCCGCTGACGCTGCTGCTCACCAACGCGCTCGGCCTGTCCGTGCCGCTGGTGTTCGGCGCCCTCGCGGGCCTGCTCTGCGAGCGGTCCGGCGTCATCAACATCGCGATCGAGGGCCAGCTGCTCGCGGGCGCGTTCCTCGCGGTCGTCGTCGCGTCCGTCACGGGCAACGCCTACGTCGGGCTCATCGCCGCGCCGCTCGCGGGCGCGCTCGTCGGCGCGTGCCTCGCGCTGTTCGCGGTCCGCTACTGGGTCGACCAGATCATCGTCGGCGTCGTGCTCAACGTGCTCGTCATCGGCCTGACGAACTACCTGTTCTCGACGGTCCTGACGGCCAACCCGCAGACGCTCAACTCGCCGCCGCGCCTGCCGACCATCGCGGTGCCGCTCCTGGCCGACATCCCGGTCGTCGGTCCCGTGCTCTTCGCGCACCCGCTCACCGTCTACCTCATGTACATCGCGGTCGCGGTGCTCCAGGTCATGGTGTTCCGGTCCCGCTGGGGCCTGCGGATGCGGTCCGTCGGCGAGCACCCCAAGGCCGCCGACACCGTCGGCATCAAGGTCAACCGGACGCGCGTGCGCTCGACGATCCTCGGCTCCGCCATCGCGGGCCTCGGTGGTGCGGCGCTCGTCTCCGCGGGCCTCGCGTTCACCAAGGAGCTCACGTCCGGCAAGGGGTACATCGCGCTCGCCGCGATGATCCTCGGCCGGTGGAGCCCCACCGGCGCGCTCGCCGCGTCCCTGTTCTTCGGGCTCGCCGACGCCCTGCGCCGCGTGCTCAACAACCTGGGGTCCCCGATCCCGAGCGACATCCTCGCGATGCTGCCGTACCTGGCGACGATCTTCGCCGTCGCCGGGCTCGTCGGCCGGGTGCGGCCGCCGGCCGCCGAGGGCGTCCCGTACAAGAAGTGAGGCTCCACCCGTGACCGACCCCACCGACGGCCCGACCGTCGACTGGGACGCCCTGCGCGCCGCCGCCACCGAGGCCATGCACCGCGCGTACGTCCCGTACTCGAAGTTCCCCGTCGGCGTCGCCGCGCTCGTCGACGACGGCCGTGTCGTCGTCGGCTGCAACGTCGAGAACGCGTCGTACGGCCTGACGCTGTGCGCCGAGTGCGCGCTCGTGTCCGGCCTGCACGTGTCGGGCGGCGGACGGCTCGTCGCGTTCACGTGCGTCGACGGGCACGGCAACGTGCTCATGCCGTGCGGCCGCTGCCGCCAGCTGCTGTGGGAGCACGGCGGTGCACGCCTGCTCGTGGAGACGGTCTCGGGGATCAAGCCGATGACCGAGGTGCTGCCGGACGCGTTCGGCCCCGCTGACCTGGAGGACCGGGCATGACCGTGTCAGAGCCGTTCGACGCCGTCGACGTCATCGTCGCCAAGCGGGACGGGCACCGCCTGTCCGACGCCCAGATCGACTGGGTGGTCGACGCCTACACGCGGGGCGTCGTCGCCGACGAGCAGATGTCGGCCCTCGCGATGGCGATCCTCCTCAACGGGATGGACCGCGCGGAGATCGCCCGCTGGACCGCCGCGATGATCGCGAGCGGCGAGCGGCTCGACTTCTCGTCGCTGTCCCGCCCCACCGCCGACAAGCACTCGACGGGCGGTGTCGGCGACAAGATCACGCTGCCGCTCGCGCCGCTGGTCGCGGTGTTCGACGTCGCCGTCCCGCAGCTCTCGGGCCGCGGCCTCGGCCACACGGGCGGCACGCTCGACAAGCTCGAGTCGATCCCCGGGTGGCGCGCGGCGCTGTCCAACGAGGAGACGATGCGCCAGCTCGAGGACGTCGGCGCCGTCATCTGCCAGGCCGGCTCGGGCCTCGCGCCCGCCGACCGCAAGCTCTACGCGCTGCGCGACGTCACCGGCACGGTCGAGGCGATCCCGCTCATCGCGAGCTCGATCATGAGCAAGAAGATCGCCGAGGGCACGGGTGCGCTGGTGCTCGACGTCAAGGTCGGCTCCGGGGCGTTCATGAAGGACGAGGCCCGGGCGCGCGAGCTCGCGCAGACGATGGTCGCGCTCGGCACCGACGCGGGCGTCACGACGGTCGCGCTGCTCACCGACATGTCGACGCCGCTCGGCCTCACCGCCGGCAACGCGCTCGAGGTCCGCGAGTCGGTCGAGGTCCTCGCGGGCGGCGGCCCGTCCGACGTCGTCGAGCTCACGGTCGCGCTGGCCCGCGAGATGCTCGACGCCGCGGGCCGTCCCGACGCCGACCCGGCCGCGGCCCTCGCCGACGGCCGCGCGATGGACGCGTGGCGGCGCATGATCGCCGCGCAGGGCGGCGACCCGGACGCGACGCTGCCCGTCGCCCGGGAGACCGAGCAGGTCGTCGCGGAGAGCGACGGCGTCGTGCAGACGGTCGACGCGTACGCCGTGGGCATCGCCGCGTGGCGCCTCGGCGCGGGCCGTGCCCGCAAGGAGGACCCGGTGCAGGCCGGAGCGGGCGTCGAGCTGCACGTGCGGCCCGGCGACACGGTCCGGGCGGGCCAGCCGCTGCTCACGCTGCACACCGACACCCCCGAGCGGTTCGGTCGGGCCCGCGAGGCGCTCGACGGCGGCCTCGTCGTGGCTCCGGCCGGGACGTCGGTCGCGCCGCGGCGGCTCGTGCTGGACCGCATCGAGGCCTGAGCACCGGGGCACAGACGCAGGGGAGGGGCTCGCCGCGCCGCGACCGCGTGGCGTCGGCGACCCCACCGGAGCACGATGGACGGTGCGACCGAGCGGTCACGACCGGCCCACCACCGGCACGACGAGGAGGAGCCATGAGCACCGTCCCCGGGCACGACGCATGGCGGGACGCGGGACTGGAGCCCGTGGCCCCCGAGACGCCCCTGCGCCTCACCGACGACCCCGCCGACGCCACCGACGAGCTCGACCCGGAGGAGTACCAGCCGGGCTTCGCGCGCGCCGACCGCGAGGGCCGGGCCGACGAGGCGGACGTCGTCGAGCAGGACACCGAGGTGCCGTCGGGCGACGACGAGCCCGGTGCGGACACGTGAGCCGGGGGCTTCCGTGGGGCCGTCCCGCGGACGGCCGACCTGCGACGACACCGGTACGGTGAGCGCATGACGTCCCCCTCCGCCCCCGCCGCGCCCCCCGAGCCCGAGCCGGGCGGCGACGTCGCCGACGCCGACCGGCCCACGCCGGACGAGCCCGCCGACGGCGGCAGGGACGAGCGCACCGACGACCACACGACCGCGTCGCTGGTCGCTCTCGTGCCGGGCCTGCCGAAGGTGCTGCTGCACGACCACCTCGACGGCGGCCTGCGCCCGGCGACGATCGTCGAGCTCGCCGCCGAGGCCGGTCACGAGCTCCCCACGACCGACCCCGAGGAGCTCGGGCGCTGGTTCGTCGAGGCCGCCAGCTCGGGCAGCCTCGAGCGGTACCTCGAGACGTTCGAGCACACCGTCGCGGTCATGCAGACGCCGGACGCGCTGCGCCGGGTCGCCCGCGAGGCGGTCCTCGACCTCGCCGCCGACGGCGTCGTGCTGGCCGAGTCCCGGTACGCGCCCGAGCAGCACCTGCGCGAGGGCCTGACGCTGCAACAGGTCGTCGACGCGGTCCAGGAGGGCTTCGCCGAGGGCGTCGCCGAGGCCGCGGCGCAGGGCCGCACGATCCGCGTCGGGACCCTCATCACCGCGATGCGGCACGCGGACCGCGCCGACGAGATCGCGGCGCTCGCGCTCGCGAACCGCGACGACGGCGTCGTCGGGTTCGACATCGCGGGGGCCGAGGAGGGCTTCCCGCCGTCGCGGCACGCCGCGGCGTTCCGGACCCTCGCCGAGGCGCACTTCCCGGCGACCGTGCACGCGGGCGAGGGGTCGGGACTGGAGTCCGTCGCCGAGGCCGTGCACCTCGCCCGGGCGTGCCGCCTCGGGCACGGCGTGCGCCTCGCCGACGACGTCACGACCGACGACCTCGGCGACCGGCTCGGCCTGCTCGCGCAGTGGGTGCGCGACCGGCGGATCCCGCTCGAGCTGTGCCCGTCGTCGAACCTGCAGACGGGGGCCGCGGCGTCGATCGCCGAGCACCCCGTGACCCGGCTCAAGCGCCTCGGGTTCAAGGTCACCGTCAACACCGACAACAGGTTGCAGTCCGGCACGACGCTGTCCCGCGAGCTCTCGTTGCTCGTGCAGGAAGCGGGCTGGACCCTCGACGACCTCCAGGACGTGGCCGTCACCGCGGCCGCCTACGCGTTCGCCCACCACGACGAGCGCGACATGATCATCGACACCGTGATCCGGCCGGCCTACGCGGCCGCCCGGGGAGGAAGGCACCGCGCATGACCGCGACACACGACACCCCGCACGACGCCGCCGGGCTGGCCCGGTACGTCGACCACACGCTGCTCAAGCCGGAGGCGACGGTCGCCGACGTGCAGGCCCTCGTCGAGGAGGCGGCCCGGCTCGGCGTCTACTCGGTGTGCGTGTCGCCGTCGTTCCTGCCGCTGGACACGTCCGCCGCGCCCGGCCTGCACGTCGCGACGGTGTGCGGCTTCCCGTCCGGCAAGCACCACAGCGACGTCAAGGCCGCCGAGGCGGCGCGCTCGGTGCGTGACGGCGCCGACGAGGTCGACATGGTCATCGACGTCGGCGCGGCCCGCGAGGGCCGGTACGACGCGGTCGAGGCGGACATCGCCGCGGTCCGCGCCGCGACGCCCGGCGACGTCGTCCTCAAGGTCATCATCGAGTCGGCCGCCCTGACCGACGAGCAGGTCGTCGCGGTGTGCGAGGCGGCCGAGCGCGCCGGCGCGGACTTCGTCAAGACGTCGACGGGCTTCCACCCGGCGGGCGGCGCGACCGTGCACGCGGTCGAGCTCATGGCTCGCACCGTCGGCGGCCGGCTCGGCGTGAAGGCGTCGGGCGGCATCCGCACGACGGCCGACGCCGTCGCGATGGTCCAGGCGGGCGCGACCCGGCTCGGGCTGTCCGGCACGGCCGCGGTCCTCGCGGGCCTCGAGGCCGACGCGGGGTACTGACCGCACGGACGGGCCCGCGTCCGCCGTCGTGCGGTGCGCGGGCCCGCCGCTGTCGGACGCCCGTCCGGTTCGTCCGGGGCGATTCACCCGGATGCGGGACGCGCGGCGATTGACGCAGGCGGTAGCACCGGACGACAGTGGGGCAGCCGCGCGCCAGCGCACGGTCGCGTCGCGCTGCCTCCCGCGCGACGGTGACGCCCGACGGGAGGGGACACGCGCGGCATGGCCCGGATCGGACGCGCCGCGCTCGTCGCTGCCCTCGTCGTGCCCGTCGTCGCGGGCGGTGCGGTCGCCGTCGCGATCGCCAGCAACGACACCTCGAAGCCCGTCGTCGTCCCGGAGACCTGGGAGCAGGCGTGGCGCGACGGCCACGTGCGCGAGGGCGAGGACGTCGTGCTCGCGTGGGGCGACCTGCCCGGCGCCGACCCGACGCGCGCGACCCTCGACCTGCGGTTCGACCCCGCGCGGGCGGTGACCGCCCTCGACGCGCTCTACGACGTCGACGTGCGTGACCTGGCCGTCGCGGCCGAGGACGGTGCGATCGGCAGCCACAAGGTCGTCGTGGTCGTCGAGGGCACCTGGTCGGAGGGGCCCGGGTCGGCCCGTTCGGCGACGACCGCGGTCGCGCACGGCGGGCTCTCGGGCGGGTCCCGCGGCGTCAGCGGCGCCGTCGACGACGGCATCGGCGTCGTCCGGACGGGGGTCGCGGCGCTGCCCGGTGCGGGGGGCGTCGACGTGCCCGCACCCTCGTGGCCGCTGGCACGCGGCTTCGCGGAGATGGTCCAGGAGTTCGCGCAGCGCGAGGCCCCGCACGGGCGGCTCGCCGCCGACTCGGCGGGCGCCTTCGCCGACGCGTCGGCCGCCTACGTCGCGACCGTCGGCGCCGCGGAGGGCATCGGTGACCCGTCGGACCTCGTGCGCAGCCCCTGGCTCCCGTGGTCGAGCGCGCGGCTCGGTGACGGCGGGTGGCTGCTGCTGCAGTACCTCGCGGAGCGCGACGGCGACGGGACGGTCGCCCGGATCTGGCGCGGTGGCGACGGCACGCAGACGGCGCTCGACGCCTACCGCGGCGGTGCCGGCCTCAGCCAGGTCGCGCTGAACCGCCGCGTCACCGAGTACGCGATGCGCACCGTCACGTGGGACCTCGGCGGGTCCCGCACGCTCGCCGACGCGGTCGCCCAGCTCGACCCCGTGCTGCTCGCGGGACGCACCACACCGCTCGACGCCGTCCCCGACGACCCCGGGCACTACCGCGTCCCCGAGGCGTTCGCCCCCTCCGACTACGGCTTCAACCTGGTGCACCTCAAGCCCGAGCGGGTCGGCGGCACCGTGCACGTGCGGCTGCGCGGCAACAGCACGGCCGCCGACGCCGGCTGGTCCGTCGGCTTCGTCGCGCTCGCGGGCGACACCGCCCGGTACAGCCCCGTGACCGAGGGCGACGACGAGGAGCTGCAGTTCGCGCTCCGCGAGGGCGAGCAGGACGTCTACCTGGTCGTCGTCGGGACGCCGTCCCGGACGCACACCATCGACTCGGCGCGCGGGTACGGCGACGTGCCGCGGTACCCCTACGAGCTGCGCGTCGCCGGGGCCACGGTCGCCGACGAGACCGCGGCCACGCCGGCCGCGGGCGGGCACCGGCACGCCAACGGCGGCGGCTGGGTCGACGACGCCGCGCGCGTCGACGCGGACGCCTACGTCGGGCCGTACGCCGTCGTCCGGGGCGACGCCCGCGTGAGCGGCACCGCCCGCATCGAGGGGCGCGCGTGGGTCGAGGGCGGCGCGGTCGTCGAGGGCGCCGCGGTCGTGCGGGACATGGCGGTCGTCCGGGGCGACGCCCGGCTCGGCGGGTCGGTCGTCGTCGGCGGCGACGCGGTCGTCGCGTTCGACTGCGACGCCGGCACGTACGTCGCGTACGCCCCCGAGCGGACGTGCGACGGCCGGGACGCCGCCCCCGACCGCAACGAGCCCGCCCAGCCGCTGCCGCCCGAGGCGCTGGCGTTCAGCGACCCGACCCTCGCACCGCCCGTCCCCCCGGTCGTCGTGGCCCCGGACGACGAGCCGACGGCGTCCCCGACCCCCGGCGCCTCGGCCACGCCGACGCCGCCCGGGACGACCACCGCACCGCCCGTGGCACAGGGCCCCGTGCCGCCCCCCGCCGACGACACCGGTGCGGGCGGCGTCGCACCGCCGGAGCCCGTCACGGCCGGCGGCTGCGCCGCGACGTATCGCGTGACGACCTCGTGGGAGGGTGACGGCAAGGCGTGGTACCAGGCGGAGGTCGCCGTCACCGCCGGGACCGCGGGCGTCAACGGGTGGGCGGTGTCCTGGACGCTGCCGGGGTCGAAGAACATCACCGCCGTGTGGAACGCGCAGCTCGGCACCAGCGGGCCGAGCGTCACCGCCGAGAACATGTCCTACAACGGCACGCTCAAGGCCAACGAGACCACCGTCTTCGGGCTGCAGGGCTCGGCGCCGTCCCCGGACGTCGCGCGCGCCGTTCCCGAGGTGCGCTGCACGCAGACGCGCTGACCCGCGCGCGGCGCCGCCGAGGGCGGGGCGCGGTCCGGCTCTCTCCTGGGTCGGGCGTCGGGCGGTGCGGCGGGCTAGAGGCCGAGCAGCGTCCGGACGTCCGCCGCGACGGCGTCCAGCCGGGTCCGCGCCACGCGCCGCGCGTGCCCCACGGCGTCGTCGTCCGCGCCCGCGGGGACGGGCTCGACGACCTCCAGGTAGCACTTGACCTTCGGCTCGGTCCCGCTGGGCCGCACGATGACGCGCGTCCCGTCGGACGTGAACAGCCGCAGACCGTCGGTCGGCGGCAGCCCGCCTCGGTCGTCCTCGGTGCCCGCGGCGAGGTCCACGACGGACGTCACGTGCACGCCCGCGACCTGCCGCGGCGGGGCCGTGCGCAGGCGTTCGACGGTCGCGGCGATGTCCGCGAGGTCCGTGAAGCGGGCCGACACCTGGTCGGTGAGGTGCACGCCGTGGTCGCGCGCGAGGTCGTCGAGCGCGCCGACGAGCGTCCGGCCCTGCGACTTGAGCGACGCCGCGAGGCCCGCGACGACCAGCGACGCCGAGATGCCGTCCTTGTCGCGGACGTGCGCGGGGTCGACGCAGTAGCCGAGCGCCTCCTCGTAGCCGAACACCAGGCCGTCGACGCGGGAGATCCACTTGAACCCGGTGAGGGTCTGCTCGTGGCGCAGGCCCGCGCTCGTGGCGATCTCGCCGAGCAGCCGGGACGACACGATCGAGCTCGCGAGGACCGCGCCGTCCCCCGCCGCACGCCGCGCGGCCAGCGAGCCGAGCAGCGCACCGGTCTCGTCGCCGTGCAGCATGCGCCAGCCGTCCGCGGCGGCCGTGTCGGGCCCGCGGTACGAGCGCGTGCGGGGGTCGCGGACGGCCACCGCACAGCGGTCCGCGTCGGGGTCGAGCGCGAGCACCAGGTCCGCGTTCTCGTCGCCCGCGAGACCGATCGCGAGGTCGATCGCGCCGGGCTCCTCCGGGTTGGGGAACGCGACCGACGGGAAGTCCGGGTCGGGGAACTCCTGCTCGGGGACGACGAAGACGTCGGTGAACCCGGCCTCCGCGAGCACGCGCCGCGCGACCGTGCCGCCGACCCCGTGCAGCGGCGTCAGGACGACCCGCAGCCGGGCGGCAGCCGCTCGTGCCGCAGGGGACAGGTCGGCGAGCCCGACGACGGTCCGCACGTACGCGTCGAGCACGTCCGGCCCGAGCACCGTCCAGCCGTGGTCCGTGCGCGGCACCGACGCGACCGACGGCACACGGGCGATCTCCGCCGCGATGGCCGTGTCGGTCGGCGGCACGATCTGCGCGCCCTGGCCCGAGTCGGTGACGACGCGGCCGCCCAGGTACACCTTGTAGCCGTTGTCCTGCGGCGGGTTGTGCGACGCGGTGACCATGATCCCCGCGTCGGCGCCGAGGTGGCGCACCGCGAACGCGAGCACCGGCGTGGGCAGCTCCTCGGGCAGCAGCAGCACCTCGATGCCGACGGCCGTGAGCACACCCGCGGAGTCGAGCGCGAACTGCGCCGAGTTGTGCCGGGCGTCGTAGCCGATGACCACGCGCGGCGGCGGGGTCACGCCGTCGAGCTCGCCGAGCAGGAAGTCCGCGATGCCGGACGCCGCGCGGATCACCACGGCCCGGTTCATGCGGTGCGGTCCGCCCCCGAGCCGCCCGCGCAGCCCGGCGGTGCCGAACTGCAGCAGCCCCTGGAAGCGGTCCGCGAGCTCCGACCGCGCGGCGGCGCGGGCGTCGATCGCCTGCCGCTGCGTCGGGTCGGGCTCCTGCCCCTGCTGCAGGCCCTGCGGCCCCGTGCGGGCCCGGGTCAGCAGGTCGCGCAGCTCCTCAGCCGTCCTGGGGTCGGGGTCGTCGTCGATCCATGCCTGCACCCGTCCCTCGAGCGCGGCCCACTCGTCGCCGGTCATGGGGCCAACGTACTGGCGTCCGCGGGGGAGCGCGTCGTCGAAGGTCCCGCACACGGCGAGGCCGGGGCGTGCTGCCCCGGCCGTGGCGCTGACCTGCGTGCCCGGTGCCGGGGCCGGCCCGCGTCAGACGCGCCGGACGACGTCCGCGAGGAAGGCGCTGATCCGCGGACCGGCCGCCGCGCCCGCCTCGAGCACCTCGGCGTGCGACAGCGGCTGCTCGCTGATGCCCGCGCCGAAGTTCGTCACGAGCGACACCCCGAGGATCTCCAGCCCGGCGTGCCGGGCCGCGATCGCCTCCAGGGTCGTCGACATGCCGACCAGGTCACCGCCGATCCGGCCCGCCATCGCGACCTCGGCCGGGGTCTCGTAGTGCGGCCCGGGGAACTGCACGTACACGCCCTCGTCGAGCGTCGGGTCGACGCTCCGGGCGACGTCCCGCAGCCGCGACGAGTACAGGTCGGTGAGGTCGACGAACGTCGCCCCCTCCAGCGGGGACGTCGCCGTGAGGTTGATGTGGTCGCGGATCAGCACGGGTGTGCCCGGGCCCCACGCCGGGTTCAGGCCGCCGCAGCCGTTCGTCAGCACGAGGGTCTTGACCCCCGCCGCCGCGGCCGTGCGCACCCCGTGCACCACGCGCCGCACGCCGCGGCCCTCGTACAGGTGCGTGCGCGAGCCCAGGACCAGCGCGTGCTTCGGGGCCGCGCCCGCCTCGCCCTCGATGCGGATCGAGCGGATCGTGCCGACGTGCCCGACGACCGCCGCGGCGCTGAAGCCCGGGACGTCCGTCGACGCCAGCTCCGCGACCGTCTCGCCCAGCAGGTCCGCCGCTCCGCCCCAGCCGGAGCCGAGGACCAGCGCCACGTCGTGGTGGGCGACGCCCGTCGCCTCGGCGATGGCCGCCGCCGCCGCTCGGGCCACGTCGAACGGGTCGGTGGCGGGGTCGTCGAGGTCCGGGACGGCAGTGACGTCGGTCATGGTCGACAGGCTAACGCCCGCGCCCGACCGGTCCGCGCGCCCCCGGGCAGGCAGAATGGACCCCCGTGAGCACCGCGTCGCAGGAAGCCGACCGTCCCGCCGCGCCCCGTGTCGTCGTCGTCGGCGGCGGACCGGGCGGCTACGAGGCGGCGCTCGTCGCCCGCCGGCTCGGCGCGGAGGTCACCGTCGTCGAGCGCGCGGGCCTCGGCGGGGCCGCCGTCCTCACCGACGTCGTGCCGTCCAAGACCCTCATCGCGACGGCCGAGTGGATGACCATCGCCGACCGCGCCCCCGAGCTCGGCATCCGCCTCGACGGGATCGCCCCCGCCGGCGGCGTCGGGCCCGGCGCGGGCGTCGGGTCGCTCGTGCGGCACTCGATCGACCTCGCCGCCGTCAACGCGCGCGTCAAGGCGCTCGCCGCCGCGCAGTCCGCCGACATCCGCGGCCGCCTCGACCGCGAGGGCGTGCGCACGGTGCTCGGGCACGGTCGGCTCGACGGTCCGTCCCGCGTCGTCGTCACGACCGCCGACGGCGGGCAGGAGACGCTCGACGCCGACGTCGTCCTGGTCGCGACCGGCGCCACGCCCCGCGTGCTGCCCGAGGCCGTGCCGGACGGCGAGCGGATCCTCACGTGGACGCAGGTGTACGACCTGCAGGAGCTGCCCGAGAAGCTCGTCGTCGTCGGGTCGGGCGTCACGGGTGCAGAGTTCGCCGGCGCCTACACGTCCCTCGGCGCCGACGTCACGCTCGTGTCGTCGCGCGACCGCGTGCTGCCCGGCGAGGACGCCGATGCCGCGCAGCTCCTCGAGGACGTGTTCCGGACCCGGGGCATGACCGTCCTGTCCCGCTCGCGTGCCGCGGGAGCCCGCCGCGTGGGCGACCACGTCGAGGTCACGCTGTCCGACGGCCGCGTCATCGAGGCGTCGCACGTGCTGTTCGCCGTCGGGTCGGTGCCGACGTCCGGGGGGCTCGGGCTCGAGGAGGCGGGCGTCCGCCTCACCCCGTCCGGTCACGTCGAGGTCGACAAGGTGTCGCGGACGAACGTGCGCGGGATCTACGCGGCCGGCGACGTGACCGGTGTCCTGCCGCTCGCGTCCGTCGCCGCGACCCAGGGCCGCATCGCCATGTCGCACGCGCTCGGTGACGCCGTGAAGCCGCTGTCGCTGCGCGGGGTGTCGGCGAACATCTTCACCGCCCCGGAGATCGCGACCGTCGGGCTGTCCGAGGCGCGGCTCGCCGAGCGGGGGGCCGAGTACACCGTGAGCACCCTGCCGCTGTCCCGCAACCCGCGCGCCAAGATGCTCGGGGTCCGCGACGGGTTCATCAAGATCTTCGCGGCGGTCGGCAGCGGCACCGTGCTGGGGGCGGTCGTCGTCGGCCCGCGGGCCAGCGAGTCGATCTTCCCGCTCACGCTGGCCGTGACGCACCGCCTCACGGTCGACCAGGTCGCCGAGGCGTCGACGGTGTACCCGTCGATGTCGGGGACGATCGGCGAGGTGGCGCGCATGCTCCACCAGCGCACCGCGGACTGAGCCGGAGCGTCCGCGGAGCGAGCGAGCCGGAGCGCAGCGCACGGTGCGGGTCGCCGCAGGCGGCACGCGCCGGGAGCGGAGCGCAGGCTCGGTCCGCCACAGGCAACCGCAGGTGACCCACGGCCCCACCCGGTGACCCCAGCGGTCCTGCGAGTTCGCCGCTCCACGCCGAGCTCGCCGGTTCTGACCGACGAACTCGACCCCGCCTGACGAACTCGACGCGTGGACGACCTCGGCCTGGGGCGCGGGTCAGTCGGTCGTGACCCGCCAGCGCGCCGTCACCGGGAGGTGGTCGGAGAGCGGAGACGTCCCGACGGTCGCCTCGGTGAACGTCACGCCCTGCCCGAGGACCCAGTCGATCCGGTGCTCGGGGTCGGGCACGGGGGACGTGAGGGCGGCCGGGTCGCCGACGGCGTCGACGGCGCTCACCCAGCCGGCGTCGGTGAGGACGTCGAGCTCGGGGGAGCCGGGGACGGCGTTGAGGTCGCCCGCGAGCAGCGCGGGGCCGGTCACGGGCTCGGCGGCGAGCAGGGCGTCGAGCTGGGCGAGGCGGGTCGGCGTGTTCGACTCCCGGTGCTGCAGGTGCACGGACGTGACGCGCACGGGGTCGCCCGCGGCGGTCGTCAGGGTCACGGACAGCGCGGAGCGGTCCTGCGGGCCGTCCCCGTAGGGCAGCGGGTGCACGACGACGTCGGTGAGGGCCGAGCGGGCGAGGACGGCGTTGCCGAACTGCTGGTCGGCGGCGGGGGCGAACCGGATCGTCATGTCGAGCCGGTGGGCGAGCCACGTCGCCATGTCCGCGCCGCCGCCGAACACCCAGCCGCGCTCGACCTCCTGCAGCGTGACGACGTCGGGGTCCTGCGCCTCGATGGCCCGCGCGACGCCCTCGAGGTCGACGGCGGTGGACGGCGCGACGCCGTAGTGCAGGTTCCAGTCGACGACCGTGAGGGTGCCGTCGTCGGACGCCTGCGCGGGGACGGTCGCGCCGGTCGTCGACCAGCCGCGGTCGCCCGCGAGGATCCCGACGACGGCGAGGACGAGCCCGGGGATGAGCAGCAGCCGGGCGGCGTTGACGCGGGCGGCGACGCGGTCGTCGGGGACCGCCGGGCCGGCGTCGGCCTGCTCGCCGCCCGCGGCGGGGGTGCGGCGGCGCAGGCCCGCGAGGGCGACGACGAGTGCCGCGGCGACGACGACCCACGCGTTGTCGACGGGCAGCGGGACGTCGTAGTCGAGCATGTAGAGCAGCAGGGTGAGGACGGCCGCGAGCCCGCCCGCGCCGGTCGCCACGGCGGTCCGGGTGATGCCGGGGGGCGCGGACCGGCGCGTGCTGAGCACCGTCGCGAGGACGAGCCCGGCGCTGACCTGGGCGACGGCGAGCGCGACGAGCGCGACCGGGCCGGTCGTCCACAGGGCGCACCCGACGGCGACGACGAGCAGCGCGGCGGCGGCGACCCGCAGCGCCGCGGGCCACACGTCGGGACGCAGCAGCGGCCAGGCGCCGAGGGCGGCCGCACCGAGCAGCACGAGCCCGGCGACGTCGAGCGGCACGCCCGCCTGTGACGCGGCGAACGCGGGGTTGGCCAGGAGCATCGCGGCGATCGCGACGTACGGACCGAGCGCCCACAGCCGTCGCGGCCGTCCGGTCGGCTCGGGCGACGCGGCGGGGTCGAGCAGGCCGGGTGCGGCGCCGAAGGGCGCGAGCGCGACGAGGCCCGCGACGACCCAGCCGACCCAGCCCGAGCGCCACACGGCGTCCCACGTGCCGAGCATCATCTGGAGCCCGACGAACAGGCCGCTGCCGACGAGGAGGCCCGTCGCCGCCTGCCGCCCGCCGCCCGTCCGCCCGGCGACGTGCGCGACGGCGAGGGTCAGCACGGCGACCGCCACGGCGACGGTGAGCAGACCGACGACGTCGAGCGCCAGGCCGTCGAGCGCCTGCAGCGCGAGCCGCAGCACTCCGAGTACGCCCGCGCCGACGAGCAGCGTGCGGGTGTCGGGCGTGCCGGACGGCCGACGCCGGGCCACCAGCAGGACGGCCGCGACCACACCGGCACCGGCGTACGTGACGAGGGCGGCGACCGCCGCGGCACCCGTGCCCACGGCGAACCAGCGGTCGAGGAACGGCCCGCTCGCCCGGACGGCCTCGAGGGTCGTGAGCGTGAGGGCCGCGACGAGCCACACCCGGGTGGGGGTGCCGGCGTCCGGCGGGGTCGTGGTGCCGGCGCCGGGGCCGCGGGTGGTGCTCACGGGCCGCACGGTACCGCCCGCGGGCGGCCGGTGGACGACGGGCCGAGTGCCGGACCGCCGGCCGGGTGGACACCGCCGCCCGTCAGGCGAAGAGCGCCTCGCCCACGAACGGGCCGTCGTCGCTGTCGACCGGCGTGCCGTCGGGGCCGAGCACGAGCGTGCCGTCGGGGACACCCGGTGGGACGGCGAACAGGCCCGACCCGGTGTGCTGGAGGTACTCCATGAGCCCGTCCTGCCCGGAGAGGCGGTTCTGCATCGGCACGTAGTGCGTGCGCGGGTCCCGCACGAACGCGAGGAAGAACAGCCCGGCGTCGAGACGGCCGAGCGAGTCGTTGCCGTCGGTGAAGTTGTAGCCGCGGCGCAGCATCCGGACCCCGTCGTTCTGGTCGGGGTGGGCGAGGCGGACGTGGCTGTTCGTGGCGATGAGCGGCGCGTCGGCGCGGCCGGTCGCCGCGAAGTCGGGCTCGGTGAACTCGGTGCCACCCGACAGCGGCGCGCCCTCGCCCTTGTTCCGGCCGACGAGCGCCTCCTGCTCCCGCAGGGACGTCCTGTCCCACGTCTCGACGAGCATGCGGATGCGCCGCGCGACGAGGTACGTGCCGCCCGTGAGCCACGCCGAGTCGACGCCGTCGGCCGTGTCGTCGTCGGCGGCGGACGCGGGCACCCACACGTGCTCGTCGAGCGCGTCGGGCTCCTCGGCCTTGACGTTCGCCGTCCCGTCCTTGAAGCCGAACAGGTTGCGCGGCGTGCGCTGCGCCGTCGTGGTCGACGACGTCCGGCCGTACCCGAGCTGGGTCCAGCGGATCGTCGCCGCGCCGAACGCGGCCCGCGACAGGTTCCGGATGGCGTGCACGGCGACCTGCGGGTCGTCGGCGCAGGCCTGCACGACGAGGTCGCCGTCGCTGCGGGCCGGATCGAGGGCGTCGGCCGGGAAGTGCGGCAGCGCGACGAGCCCGCCGGGCAGCCGGTCGGCGAGGCCGAACCGGTCGGTGCCGGGCGTGCCGTCCGGTGCGGGCGTCCCGACGAACAGCGAGCGGCCGAAGCCGAACGTGAGCGTCAGGCCCGCGGGCGGCAGGTCGGCCGCCTCGCCCGTGTCGTCGGGGGGTGCGTCGTACGGGCCCGACGCCGCGCCGAACGGTCCCGCCGGCAGCCCCTGCGTGAGGCGCGCGGCGATCGTCGTCCAGCGGCGCAGCAGCGCGACGAGCTCGTCGCGCGAGTCGGTCGTCACGTCGAACGCCGCGAGGTACAGGCGGTCCTGCGCCGGCGTGACGACGCCCGCCTGCCGCGCGCCCGTGAACGCGTACGTGCCGGGCGACGCGCTCGCGGCCGGTGCGGCGGACGCCTGTGCCGCGACGCGCGACGCGCCGAAGCCCGCCGCCGCGGCGACCGCCGCGACGCCCCCGCCGATCCCCAGCAGCGCACGCCGGGACAGCCCGGGAGCGGTCGTCGGCTCCGCGGGTGTCCCCGGCGTGGTGTCGCCCATCGTGGCGTCAGGCACCCGTGACGGTGGTGGTGAGACGCGACAGCGGCTCGGACAGCGCGTCCACCGCCGCGGCGAGCTCCTTGACCTGCGCGTCGGTGAGGTCGTCGTACGACGTGAACCCGGACTCGACGCTGCCCTGCGCGGTCAGCAGGTCCTGCAGCTCCGCGAACCGCTCGTCGAGCGCGTCGGCCAGGTCGGCGTCCCGCTCCTGCACCACGTCCGCGAGCACCTCGTACGCGACGTGCGCGCCGTCGACGTTGGCCTGGAAGTCCCACAGGTCGGTGTGCGACCAGATCTCCTCCTCGCCCGTGACCTTGCCCGTGGCGACCTCGTCGAGCAGCTCCTTGGCGCCGTTCGCGATCTGGAACGCCTCGAACGTGAAGGCGGGGTCGTTCACCTGCTCCTGGAGCTTGGCGGTGTTCGCGACGAGGTCGGCCGCGGCCGCGGTGCGCTGCTCGGGCGTCAGCGGCGTGTAGGTCACGCCCCCGTTCGCGTCGGGCGTCGGCTGCCAGAGGTCCTTCTCGACGAGGTGCCAGCCGGTCCACGTCGCGCCGTCCTCCAGGTCGGCCTCGCGCAGGTCGAGCAGCGGGTCGAGGTCGCCGAACGACTCCGCGACGGGCTCGACGCGCTCCCAGTGCACGCGGGTCGCGGCGTACAGGTCGCGCGCGGTCGCGTCGTCGCCCGCGGCGTACGCGTCGGCGAACTCCTGCGTGCCGGCGACGAGCGCACCGACCTGGTCCTTCACGTAGGCGACGTACGACGCCTCGGCGGCGGCGAGCTGCTCGGCGGTGTCGCCGGTGGGGCCGACCTCGGTGCCCGAGTCGGTCACGGTGAACTCGGCGCGGATGCCGTCGCCGACCATGCCGGGCTTGCACGCGGTCCAGTAGGTGCCGGGGCGGGCCTGCACGACGAGGTCGCGGCTCAGGCCGGGGCCGATGTTCTCGACCTCGGACACGACCCGCAGGCCGTCCTCGCCGAGCAGGTAGAACTCGGTGACGTCGTCGCCCTCGTTGGTCACGGTGAACGTCAGGGTGCCCGACGGCGCCTCGGCGGTGGAGACGTCGCACGCGTCACCGGTCGACGCGACGGTGATCGCGCCGCCCGTCGTGGCGTCGCCCGACGCGGCCGGGTCGTTGGGCACGCACGCGGCGACGAGCGGGAGCACGAGCGCGGCGGCCAGGGCGAGCGCGGCGGTGGGCCGGTGGGACATCGGACTCCTCGGGGGAGCCGTCCGCGCGGGCGGACGGGGTGGGTGGGGTGGGTGCGCGGGTCAGCCGACGGCCGGCGTGGGCGTGGTGCCCACAGCGGGCGCGCTGGACGCGCCGGACGGCGCGGACGACGCGGGGGGTGCGGGCGGGCGCGGGGCACCGCCCCAGGTGGTGCGGACGAAGAACGTCATGGTGGGCACGACGAAGGCGAGCCAGGCGACGGCCTCGACCCACGTGGTCGCGGGGGAGAAGTTGAGGACGCCCTTGAGCAGCGTGCCGTACCAGCTGGACGGCGGGACGGCCGCGGAGACGTCGAACGCGAGGTGGTGCAGGCCGGGCAGGATCCCCGCCTCCTGCAGGTCGTGCACGCCGTAGGACAGGACGCCGGCGGCGACGAGCACGAGGAACGCCCCGGTCCACGCGAAGAACCGGCGCAGGTCGACGCGGACCGCGCCGCGGTACAGCAGCCACCCGAGCAGCACGGCGGTGAGCAGGCCGAGCGCGGCGCCGAGCAGCGGGGTCGCGTCGCCGTCGGAGCCGCTCGTGGCCTGCGCGCCGGCCCAGAGGAACAGGGCGGTCTCGAGGCCCTCGCGGCCGACGGCGAGGAGCGCCATGACGACGACGGCCCGCTTGCCGGCGGCGACGGCGTCGTCCAGGCGGTGCTGCAGGTCGGCCTTGAGGTGGCGGGCCGTGCGCGCCATCCAGAAGATCATCCAGGTGATGAGCCCGACGGCGACGATCGAGAGCGAGCCCCCGATCGCCTCCTGCGCCTCGAACGACAGCCCCTGAGGAGTGCGCCGAACGCGAGCGACACGGCCGCGGCGATCCCGACGCCCGCCCACAGCGCGGGCAGCAGGTCGCGGCGCTCGGTGCGGACGAGGTACGCGACGAGGATGCTGATGACCAGCGCGGCCTCGAGGCCCTCGCGCAGGCCGATGAGGTAGTTCGCGACCATGACTCTTCCCGGGGAGATGTGAGGCGAGGCTTACCTCACCGGGGCGCGACGATACTCCCGCCGCCGGACCGCGCGCGACGGTGTCCGCCGCGCACGTGTGTGAGGCCGGTCACCCGGCGGCGGGCGCCTCCAGCCGCGCCAGCAGGCCGGGCCAGGCGTCCGCGAACGCGGGCAGCAGCGGCAGTCCCGGCACGTCCTCGACCGGGACCCACCGCACCTCGACGCTCTCCGCGTCGGTGGCCTGCGGCTCGACGGGCTCGACCTCGTCGGCGAGGACCGTCGTGTACGACCAGTCGGGGTGCCCGAGCGTCGACGTGCCGAGCACGCGCACGCGCGCCGGGTCGATCCCGGCCTCCTCGGCCGACTCGCGCAGCGCGCCCACGGTCACCGGCTCGTCGGGGGCGAGGGCCCCGCCCGGGACGCCCCACGTGCCCCCCTGGTCGCTCCACGGCGCGCGGTGCTGCAGGACGACCGCCACGGGTGCGCCGGCGGCGTCACGCCGCACGAGCAGCAGACCGGCCGCCCCGAAGCGGCCCCAGTGCCGCCGCCCGCACGCGCACTCGACCCAGCCGTCGCCCTCGGTGCGGTGGTGCGTGACGCCGACGGGAGGACCGGCGACCGCGCCGCCCGGCAGGTCGGGCACGGTCGCGGGCGTGCCGGCGTCGCGCAGGTCAGCGGGCGCCGCGTCCTCCACGCCGCGTCAGCCGACGATCTCGCAGATCGCCGAGCCGGCGCTCACGCTCGAGCCGACCCCCGCGGCCAGCCCGGTCACGGTGCCGGCGCGGTGCGCGACGAGCGGCTGCTCCATCTTCATCGCCTCGAGGACGACGACCAGGTCGCCCTCGGCCACCAGCGCACCCTCGGCGACGGCGACCTTGACGATCGTGCCCTGCATCGGCGACGCGAGCGTCGTGCCGTTGGCTCCCGCCTTCGCCGCGGCCCGCCGCACGGGACGGCGCGGTCCCGCGGGGCCGGACGCCCCGCCGCGGCCGGTGGGCCGTGCACCGCCGCCCGCGGGGCCGCGGCCCAGCGCGAGCGCCGCCGGCAGGACGACCTCGAGCCGCTTGCCACCGACCTCGACGACGACGCGCTCCAGGGCGGGCGCCTCCTCGTGCTCCTCGGTCGTTGCCGCGGCGGACGCGCCGAGCGTCGTGAGCCGGTCCGCGAACTCCGTCTCGATCCAACGGGTGTGCACCGAGAACGCCTCCGTCGGGTCCGCCGGGGCGAACTCCGGTGCGTCGAGGACCGCGCGGTGGAACGGCACGACCGTCGGGATGCCGACGACCTCGAGCTCGGCGAGGGCGCGCCGTGCGCGCTCGATCGCCTGGGTCCGGGTCGCGCCCGTCACGACGAGCTTGGCGATCATCGAGTCGTACATCCCGGAGACGCTGTCGCCCTCGACGACACCGGAGTCGACGCGGACGCCCGGACCGGCGGGGAAGCGCAGCGTGGTGATGCGGCCCGGGGCCGGCAGGAAGCCGCGCGCCGGGTCCTCGCCGTTGAGGCGGAACTCGATCGAGTGGCCGCGCGTCTCGACGTGGTCGTACCCGAGGGGCTCGCCCGCGGCGACGCGGAGCTGCTCACGGACCAGGTCGATGCCGCTGATCTCCTCGGTGACCGGGTGCTCGACCTGCAGGCGCGTGTTGACCTCGAGGAACGACACCGTGCCGTCGGCGCCGACGAGGAACTCGCACGTCCCGGCGCCGACGTACCCGGCCTCGCGCAGGATCGCGACGCTCGACGTCACGAGCTGGGCGCGCTGGTCGTCCGTGAGGAACGGCGCGGGCGCCTCCTCGACGAGCTTCTGGTGGCGGCGCTGCAGCGAGCAGTCGCGCGTCGAGACGACGACGACGGTGCCGTGCTCGTCGGCGAGGCACTGCGTCTCGACGTGCCGGGGCTTGTCCAGGTACCGCTCGACGAAGCACTCGCCGCGGCCGAACGCGGCGACGGCCTCGCGGACGGCCGACTCGTACGCCTCGTCGATCTCCGCGGCGTCGCGCACGACCTTCAGCCCGCGGCCGCCTCCGCCGAACGCGGCCTTGATCGCGACGGGCAGCCCGTGCTCGGCGACGAACGCGTGGATCTCGTCGACGCCCGCCACGGGGTCGGGGGTACCGGGGACGAGCGGCGCACCGGCGCGCTGCGCGATGTGCCGCGCGCTCACCTTGTCGCCGAGCGCCTCGATCGCCGACGGCGGCGGGCCGATCCAGACGAGCCCGGCCTCGATGACGGCGCGCGCGAAGTCGGCGTTCTCGGCGAGGAAGCCGTAGCCGGGGTGCACGGCGTCGGCGCCGGACCGGCGGGCCACGTCGAGGAGCTTGGCGACGACCAGGTACGTGTCGGCCGCGCGGGCCCCGTCCAGGGCGAAGGCCTCGTCGGCGACGCGCACGTGCAGCGCCTCGCGGTCGGGGTCGGAGTAGACGGCGACGGAGCCGATCCGGGCGTCGCGACAGGCGCGGGCGATGCGGACGGCGATCTCACCGCGGTTGGCGATGAGGACCTTGGAGATCACGGGCACGGTCCACCGTAACGTGCAGGGTGCGCACTGCCGGGCTCCGTCGTGCGGCGCCGGACAAGATTGGGGAACCGCCCAACGGGTGACGGCACGCTCTTGTAGGGATCCGACGACGACGAGCGTCCGTCACGCCCTCTCACGGGCTCGGCTTGTCCGGTCGGCACAACCGGACCCGTTCGTCAGGTCGTACGCCACAGGCTCGGGACGCTCACGCCGATCTCCCCGAGCAGCCCGCGCAGCAGCGGCAGCGAGACGCCGACGACGCCGTGGTGGTCGCCCTCGATGCGCTCGACGAACGGACCGCCGAGCCCGTCGACGGTGAACGCCCCCGCGACGGCCAGCGGCTCGCCCGTCGACACGTACGCCGCGACCTCGTCGTCGGACAGGTCCGCGAAGTGCACGACGGTCGACGACGTCGCCCCGAGCGTGCCGCGCGTGCCCGCGCCGCCCTCGTCGGGCGTGGCCCGCTCGTCGACGACCCAGTGCCCGGTGTGCAGGACGCCCGTGCGGCCGCGCATCGCCTGCCAGCGGGCGACCGCGTCGTCGGCGTCGGTCGGCTTGCCGAGGACCTCGCCGTCGAGCTCCAGCATCGAGTCGCAGCCGAGCAGCACGAGGTCGTCGGCGTCGGCGAGCTCCGCGGGCGTCCCGGCGGACAGCGCGCGTGCGACGTCCTCGACCTTCGCCTGCGCGAGCACCAGCACCGCGTCGGCGGGCTCGAGCTCGCCGAACCGCTGCGCGGCCGCGGCCAGCACGGCCGGCTCGTCGACGCTCGACACCACGACGAGCGGGTCGATCCCCGCCGACTGGAGCGTGGCGCGACGGGCGGGGGACGCGGAGGCGAGCAGCAGGCGGGTCACGACGGGCGAGCCTAGCCGGGGCGCTCGCCGGCGGCTCCCGGGCCGGGACCGAGGTCGGGCCCGCAGCACAGGTCCGCGGGGCACAATGACCTCGACCTGTGGTACGGGTGGCGCAGCACCGCGCCCGTGCCCCCTGCGGAGGAGGCCCAGTGAACGAGGCGACCCACCCGGCCGCGCACGACGTCGTGGACGACGACGCGTTCGACGAGGACGACCTCCTCGACGACGAGATCGACGACGTCGACGACGACCCCGACCTGCTGCGTCCGTCGAGCCTGGCGTGGAAGCGCCGCACGGCGATCGAGATGGCGATCTCGGGCGCGATCGGGCTCTACACGTCGTTCGTGCTGTCGATCGAGTCGCTCGTCCTGGCGCGCGATCCCGACGCGGTGCTGGGGTGCAGCATCAACTCGGTCATCAACTGCGCGACGGTCGCGAAGAGCTGGCAGGCCGAGCTGTTCGGCTTCCCCAACGCGTACCTGGGCATCGCCGCCGAGGCCGTCGTGCTGACGATGGCCGTCGCGATGATCGGCGGCGTCGTGTTCCCGCGGTGGTTCATGCTGTCCGCCGAGGTCGTCTACACCGCGGGTCTGCTGTTCGCGTGGTGGCTCTTCTACGAGGCCTACACCGACATCAAGGCGCTGTGCCCCTGGTGCCTGCTCATCACGGTGACGACGACCCTGGTCTGGGCCGGGCTCACCCGCATCAACGTGCGCGACGGCCACATCCGGCTACCGGGTCGCTGGGGGCCGGGCGCGCGGCGGTTCGTCGCGGCGGGCAACGACTGGTTCGTGACGATCGCGGTCCTGGTCGTGCTCGCCGCCGTCGTCTTCTTCGGGTACGGCTGGTCGCTGGTGTCCTGACGGGACGCGAGACGCGGCGAGGGGGCGGGCACCAGGTCGGTGCCCGCCCCCTCGTGCGTGCCGGACGCGGCGTCAGGCCCGCGCGAACTCCTGCCTGAGCACGTCGAGGGGCAGCGCCCCCAGGTCGAGGGCCGTCGCGTGGAAGGCGCGCAGGTCGAACGCCTCGCCGCGCGTGCGGGCGGCACCGGCGGCCTCGTCGCGGGTCTGCTCCCACAGGCGCTGGCCGATCTTGTACGAGGGTGCCTGCCCGGGCCAGCCCAGGTAGCGCAGCCACTCGAACCGCACCGACGACTCGGGCATGTTGACGTTCGCCCGCAGGAACTCCCAGCCCTTGTCGGCGTCCCACGTGCCGCCGCCCCACTCCGCGGGCGCGGGCAGACCGAGGTGCACGCCGATGTCGAACACGACGCGGGCCGCGCGCAGCCGCTGGCTGTCGAGCATCCCGAACCGGTCGCCCGGGTCGTCGAGGAAGCCCAGGTCGGCCATGAGCCGCTCGGCGTACAGGGCCCAGCCCTCGCCGAACCCGGACGTCCAGCAGGCCAGCCGGCGCCACCGGTTGAGGGTGTCGCGCGCGTGGACGGCCTGCCCGATCTGCAGGTGGTGACCGGGGACGCCCTCGTGGTAGACGGTCGTCTTCTCGCGCCACGTGTTGAACGTGGTCACGTCGGCCGGCACGGACCACCACATGCGGCCCGGACGCGTGAAGTCGTCGCTCGGCCCGGTGTAGTAGATGCCGCCGGTCGTCGTCGGGGCGATCCGGCACTCCAGCGTGCGCAGGGCCGCGGGGATCTCGAAGTGCACGCCGTCGAGCGCGTCGATCGCCGCGTCGGACGTCTCCTGCATCCACGCGCGCAGCGCCTCGGTGCCGTGCAGCGTGCGGGCGGGGTCGGCGTCGAG
>PJUC01000073.1_pt1 | contig 90194 bp, 69 predicted proteins | sample 1512161 | NCBI WGS metagenome assembly PJUC01 (sample SAMN08177676, study PRJNA422409) | Soil metagenome, whole genome shotgun sequencing project. | isolation source: Soil enriched on filter paper | place: USA: Madison | collected 2015-01-15 | reverse complement strand
TTTGTTAACCATCCCTCTTTCGAAGCGGAGTGCAAAGGTAGAAACTTCATTTTAAATAACCAAAAGTTTTTTTAATTATTTTTTCGTTTCCTTTTCCACTCAATCACCATCCCATCATCACCAAAACCTGTAACCTTTTCCTAAGAGCACCAACCCCTTTTCAGAAGCGGAGTGCAAAGGTATAAAACCTTTAGCTCTTAGCCTAATCTTTTTTAAACTTTTTTTCAAAGAAATCTCTTTTCCAAAAACCCCAAAAACCGCCACCAGTCTATCTTTCAGCTTATTTTTTAAGAACTACCGCCCCTCGAACGGAGTGCAAAGATAAAGCCTTTAACCCGGGCTTTCCAAATCTTTTTTACAAATCAATCAATATTATTATTCGCAATACCACAAAAACCAATGACAGTAAGACTTACAAGGGAAAATTAAAGAAAAAAATAGTTCCTTTACCTCTTTAACTATCTTAATAAATTCAGCAAATAAAGGAAACGACTAATAAATATTATACTATCCCCTCCTAAACTATGCTTCTACCTTACAATCTATTCAGCCTGCCAATAGTAAAAGGGAAGTCATTATCAAATACCTCTTTCATGGTACCATCTATATACACAGCCGGCCCATAGATATAATTATACATGTTCTCCCTATTTTCAGCCAGCTCGTCTGCAAATCGCTGCGCCTCTTTTGGATCCGTCAATTTATCCTTATTGGCTAGAAAGTCTGCACTCTGCTGTGCCATGATCTGTTGAAAGTCACGGTCATATTTTTGATAAACAAAGATGTGGTCACCATCTTCCTGAGTAAACTTGGTTTCAAAGCCAGTTAAAACATTTACCGTATCTCCTGATGCCACTCTCAAAGCAATTACCTGTATATAGTGTTCCTGTCCCATTCTTTCATCATTGGTATCCCAGCTGGCATACAATAATTTTAAAGAATCTCCGTCCGAAAGCAAATCTTCGTCCAATTTGAAGTGACTCAATGGACTCATATTTATGGTTTTTATCGGTTCCCTCCGCTGCTCAACGCCACAACTACCGATACTCAGCAATAAGCATAAAAACAAAACATAGAAAGCAACGAATCGAACCTGATTAATGGTCATAAAATACAAATTATTGATGAAAAATATTGAACCTATGCGTACAAGAGCACGCACCCTGAATGATAGCTTCTACTCCACTATTGCTCCGGAACCGTGCTAATATAATAAATCCCTCCCTCAAATTATAGTAAAGCAAGCTTTTATACTATCTATAAGGTTCTATCCTTGCTCAATCATGCACTTTATACCTGATTATCCAAACTAGATTCTTACGGTACACAATCGACGCATTAGTAAGCGTAACGCCAGTAGCCGTTTGATAAATCTTTTGTATCTTTCGGCATTTCCATAAAACCAGCACTATTTTTTAACCTTAAATAATGAATCGCGGAATGACGAAAAATTTTATTTTCACGGGACTTATCGGCCTGGCAGCTTTATCGACCACCATTAACCAGCAAGGGTTTGCCCAGGTAACGCCAGAGCAGGTGGCTCAGATTAAAAATGTAACCGGCAGCATCATTTCTGAAGACGGCAAGTTTGTGGCCTATACGCTTTCGGTGCCCTTAGACCCTAAAAAAGAAAATGGCTTCAGCCAATCCCAATTATACTTACTCAATACCGCTACGAATATAGCAATCCCCTTCTTTACCGGTTCCAGTGTAAGCCAGGTAACTTTCAGACCGCAAAAAGGAACCATAACTTTCTTAAGCAGAGGCGCGAACGATAAAGTAAATGCTTTATACGAGATTCATGTAAATGGTGGTGAAGCCAAGAAAATATTTACCCATACTTCAAATATCAGCAGCTATGCCTGGAGTGCAGATGGTAACAATATTGCTTTCATCAGCCCGGAAAAAGGCAAACAACCTAAAACCAGCTTAACGTATAGTCCAAAATTCTTCGAAGAAGATTATAATGACCAGAATGCCTATATCGTTAAGATTGGCGAGAATGCCTCAAACCTTCAAAAACTTAACCTGAACGGTGGCGCGGCTTATATGATCAAATGGAGCCCGGATGGCAGTAAAATTGCCGTATCGGTTGCCCCCAGTGCTTCTGTAGATGACAGCTACATGGCCCAGAAAATAAAAGTGGTCAATACCGCTACCCGCGACATTATCGCCGAGGTAGACAATGAAGGTAAGCTGGGCCAGATTACCTGGAGCCCGGACAGCAAATATATCGCGATGATCGGCGCCTATGACCTGAATGACCCAACAGACGGTTCTCTTTTGATTGTGGCAGCCACAGGAGGTAAGCCTACTGTAATAGATGGTGGCTATGCCGGAAAAATGGAACAGATTTATTGGCTGGCCAATAACAGTATTCACTTTTTATCGAGCGAAGGAACCAGTAATACTATAGGAACGATTCAGCCTAATGGCAGCAACCGCCAATATCTTTACAAGACTGATGTCGCCAATATCACTTCATTCTCTGTAAACAAAAACGGCCAGATTGCCTATACTGCCAATACACCACAACACCCTTCAGAACTATTTACGCTCGTCAATGGCCGGAAGAACAATATGGCCCAACGCAGAACAACCAGTAATGAATGGCTCGACCAACTCAAGCTGGGTAAACAGGAGGTAATCAGTTACAAAGCCCGTGATGGTAAGTACAACATCCAGGGTATGCTGATCTACCCTATCGATTATGTAGCAGGTACGAGAGTTCCGTTGATCACTGTGGTACACGGCGGACCGGAATCTCATTATTCCAACGGCTGGCTGACGGCTTATTCTATGCCGGGACAAATGGGTGCGGCCAAAGGCTACGCCATCTTCTACCCCAATTACAGGGGCAGCACGGGCCGTGGTACTGATTTTACCTACAGCAGCCAGGGAGATTTATCCGGAAAAGAGTTTGATGATATCGTAGACGGTGTGGATTTCCTGATCGAAAAAGGCATTGCAGATAAAAACCGCGTAGGTGTTACCGGTGGTTCTTATGGTGGCTATGCTTCTGCCTGGATGAGTACTTATTACTCTGATCGTTTTGCCGCATCAGTAATGTTTGTCGGCATCAGTAATAATATTTCCAAATTCGGCACCAGTGATATTCCTACGGAAATGCGCCTGGTACACGAAAGAGGCAATATCTGGGACGACTGGGACAAGCAACTTAAAATTTCCCCGATCTATTATGCAGACCGTGCGAAAACGCCTATATTGATCATGCACGGTGCGGAAGATCCAAGGGTACACCCGGCACAGAGCATGGAATTGTATCGCCATCTTAAAGTACGCCAACCCAACCTGCCGGTTCGTTTGATCTACTACCCGGGTGAAGGTCATGGTAATGCGCGCTCCGGCTCCCGGTATGATTATAACCTGCGCATGATGCAATGGTTTGATGTATACCTGAAGTCGGGTAATGCCAAAGCAAAAATGCCTGGCCTTGACCTTCCGGAATAATCATAATGCTTATATAGTAAACAACAATGCCTGCTATTAGTAGCAGGTATTGTTGTTTATAAAATCTTTTATCAATCTGTTGTTTTGTAATACTCCTCCAGCAGGTAACTATAGTCGATCTCACCCGAGAACTTGTTATAACCCAGAAAATTATTGAATTTACGGAACTCCTCTTCAGTGATCAGTATCGTCTTAATTTTATCATACTCCAGGTTATCCCAATCTACTATTTTCCCGGATAGCGTTTCAAAAGTTGCTTTGGATAACCTGATAGCGGGATACAATTCGGATTTTTTAACCTGATCAAATAGATCAAACACTTCACCGTAGGTCGGAAATTCGCCCTTGTCTTTCAGAGCGGCGCTAACGATAGCCTTAAGGTAATCCAGGTTCATGATCTGTTGATCGATAGCATCCCAGGAGCCACACTGCGCAAGTATCTGCGCATCCACTTTTAATAATGAGTCAAGGTGTGCCACGTTCTCAAATGCCCCGCTAACGGCCATCAATTTACTCGAAATGCTATCGCATCCAGACTTATCCAGGGCAAAGGATGGTATGCTCCACAAGCATATTATAAGACTAAGTACCCGCTTCATTAACCTAACTAATGTCCTTTTACAATACCAAAATAAGTTTGTGCCAGTAATACTATACCGAGACCCAGGATACAGGCTGCACTTATTTTATTAATGTACATGATCTTGCGCAGGTTTAACTTATGCCTGATCTTATCGGCAAGGAATACCTTCAGGAAATCGACACCCAATACTAAGCCCAGGCAAACACCGAATAATACAAATTTATGAGAAATTTCCACAGCAGGTCCAGCCAGTAAAGCTACAGCACCCACCCAGGTAATCACTACACCGGGGTTTAAGCTGTTCATTAAAAAACCACTCAACCATATCTGGAAATAAGCCCCCCGGCTGATCTTTGCTTCTTTTTGTTCCCGGTTAGGCTTTTTAGGTTTGACCTTTTTAAGCAATCCATACAAACCCATAATGATGAACAGGCCGGAACCGATATAGCCTACCGGCTTTTGATGGTGCTCCAGGAAAGTCATCCACTGAGTGGCCAGGTTAGCCAAAGCAACATACATGATATCGCTTACACTCACCCCTAAAACAAAAGTCAGGCCTGCTTTATAACTATGATGAATACTATAGCGAATAATCGCGAAAAGAGTCGGTCCGACCGAAATGGCCATGAACAAACCTAACATCGCGCCTTTTATTGCTGCTTCTGAATAAGTCATTCAAAGGTTTTTAATTAAAGTATATGCCTTTAATCCAAATCCGATCAGGCTTTCTTAAAATCACTGGTGAAATGGAATTCAATATCCGGGTTATTCTGACGCTCTGTATTTAAAAACCATTCACTCTGCGCCAAATATACAAGATTCCCGTCTTTATCCTCCATTATATTTGCTTGTTTAAAACGGACAAACTCTTCGATTTTCTTTTTATCCCCAGTAATCCAGCAAGCTTTATAAAAGGCCAATGGAACAAAATCTACGGAAGCGCCATACTCCTGTAATAAACGATATTGTATTACCTCGAACTGCAACTCACCAACACAACCGATGATCTTGCGGTTACCACCATGCTGGGTAAACAACTGTGCCACCCCTTCATCTGTCAACTGGGCAACCCCTTTATCCAATTGCTTGGTCTTCATCGGGTCCCTGTTGACTACCTCCCGGAACATTTCAGGAGAGAAGCTCGGCATACCGGTGAACATAAAGTTTTCGCCTTCAGTAAGGGTATCGCCGATTTTAAAGTTACCGGTATCGAATAAACCTACCACATCGCCCGGATATGCATCCTCCACAATTTCTTTACTCCGTGCCATAAAGGTGTAAGGATTACTGAATTTCAGGTCTTTCCCTAAACGTACGTGCTTATAGTTTTTATTTCTTTCCAGCCTGCCGGAACAAACTCTGAGGAAAGCGATCCGGTCCCTGTGACGCGGGTCAAGGTTGGCATGGATCTTAAAGATAAAGCCGCTGAACTTCGCATCATTCGGGCACACTTCTTTTACCGTCGTTTCCCTGCACTTAGGATTAGGAGCGATACGCACGAATGTGTCCAGCATTTCGCGGATACCGAAGTTATTCACCGCGGAGCCAAAGAATACCGGTGCTACCTGGCCATTCAGGTAGGCGTCTACATCGAGGTCGCCATAAACACCTTCCAGCAAGTCAACATCTTCGCGTAGCTGAGTGGCATCCTTATCCCCTACCCGCTGATCTAAAACCGGGTCAGACAGATCTGCGATGGCGATACTATTATCTTCTATTCCTTTTTGGTTAGGGGAAAAGAGGTTCAGGCTTTTTTCATATAGGTTATACACCCCTTTAAACTCCCGGCCTATATTGATCGGCCAGGTTAAAGGATGTAAAGGTAAATTCAGGTCCTTTTCGATCTCATCCATCAGGTCAAAAGGGAACTTTCCATCGCGGTCCATTTTATTCACAAATACAATTACCGGCGTATCCCGCATCCTGCACACTTCCATGAGGCGGTGTGTTTGTTCCTCCACCCCGTTTACCGCATCAATCACCAAAATTACCGAATCCACTGCCGTCAAAGTACGGTAAGTATCTTCTGCAAAATCCTTGTGACCCGGTGTATCCAATAGGTTAACCAGTGTATTTTTATATTCAAAAGTCATTACAGAGGTAGCAACAGAGATACCTCTCTGGCGCTCGATCTCCATAAAGTCAGAGGTGGCTCCTTTCTTGATTTTATTACTTTTCACCGCTCCTGCTACCTGTATCGCGCCCCCGAATAATAAGAATTTCTCGGTCAATGTAGTTTTACCCGCATCCGGGTGGGCAATAATAGCAAAGGTCTTCCTGCGGTTTATTTCGTCTTGATATTTCATTAATAAATAATTCGGCAGCAAAGATAAGTTATAAGGCCTTAATGATCTTTAAATGTTTGGTAAGGCCCCGGAAAACTACCCCTTACTTAAAATATAAATTAAAAATCATACATATTATTAACCAGAACCAACCAAAACGGTGAAACCTGCTGTCTGAAAAATATTAACATACACCTTAAAAACATGCCCTATCTCCTTAGATTTGTATTTATAATAGCGTTATTGCCTTTTTCCTATGTCGCTATGGCACAGGGAGAAAACAATTTCTGGACTTTCGGCTACAATGCTGCAATCAATTTCAATGGTCCCAACCCGGTACCGGCGACCTCGCAACTGATGAGCCGTGAAGGCTGTGCCAGCATCAGTACGCCCGGAGGCAACCTGCTGTTTTACTCGAATGGCAATTCGGTGTGGGACAGGAATCATACTGTAATGCCCAATGGGAATGACATCTTGAGCAACCTGGGGCCTTCTGGCGGCATCGGATCCTCAACTCAGGGCGTAGCTATTGTTCCTTTTATCAATGATACGAATAAATATTACCTGTTTGTACTGGAATCCTTCGAGACCGGTGCCTTATATGGGGGCACCAAATTAAGGTACAATGTAATAGATATGACACTCAATGGCGGCCTGGGCGATGTTGTCGCGGGACAAAAAAATATTATGCTGGATACCATAGGCTCTGAGCGCATGATCGTGGCCAGGGGTGCCGGATGCTATAGCTGGCTTTTGCTACAAAAGGGATATACTAATCAGTTTGTGGCCTGGAAAATTGAACCATCCGGTATCAATCCTAACAAGGTAGTGTCTACCTCCGGCATCGGCATCAATAATGCCAGTAGCGGAGAACTGAAAATTTCTCCTGATTTCTCTAAAATCGTGCACTATTATGCGCCCTACCAAAGTTTAGTCCTACACTCTTTTGACCGGGCTACAGGAGTGGTCAGTAATCCTGTAATCATTGATACGGCCGCGGTAGATAACACAGGCTATTTCATATATGGTCTCGAATTCTCACCAGACAATACCAAATTGTATACTGGTGTCAATGGCAGAGGTATAAGACAATACAATTTATCCTTATTGCCCAATGGTATAGCGGTACAACAATCCAAACAGGTCATTGCTGCCAGCGGCGCTTATGCAGGGATGCGTATGGGGCCCAACAATAAGATCTATATCAGCCGGCAGCTTAACAACCAGGTGGCTTGTATTAATAACCCGAACAATGCGGGTATGGCCTGCAACCTTACACCTGTGGCATTAGTTACCCCCAACCTCTACTGGGGCCTGGGTAATAAAGTGGTCACCAACGTCAAGGATACGGTACATATGAGAAAAGATACCGCTGTGTGTTTCACAATACCCTTTACGTATACGGCGCTACCCGATTATTACAATTACAGCTGGAGCAATGGTAATACCGGGCAAAGCACCACCTTCAACAGCCCGGGAACCCGTACTCTGATCGCCACTGATGGCTGCAATATCCTTTATGATACCATCGTTGTGACCGGCATAAGCCCGGACACAACCCGGTTTGTACACCAGGATACCTTATGCTTTAATGCTGGCCTTACCGCTCCCTTAACCGCGCCGGCAGGCTACCAGGATTACAGCTGGAATAATGGCGCTACAACCGCCCAAATCAGTATCACCGCTGCCGGTACTTATATTTCCACTGCCGTAAGCAGTTGTGTAGTGAGGGTAGATACCTTTCATATCATCAATCAGGCATTAAGCATACAGACTTACCAAACCACCACTGCCGCCTGCTTTATCGGAAGCAATAGCATTCCTTTGACCGCACCCGCCGGCTATACGCATTACGACTGGAACAATGGCAGCCAAAGCATGCAAATAATGGCAGGCACACCCGGCATCTATTATGTGACATCAACAGACTCCTGTACTATAAGAGTAGATACATTTACGCTTACTGGTATCACCCCGGATACCAGCAGTAATAGCATTGATACTACCATATGTTTTCAACAACAGGTGCTGCTGAATGCAAGACCCGGATACGATGGCTATTTATGGCATAATGGAGGTACACAGCAAAACCAGTGGGTAAACACGGCGACACCGGCATATGTAAGCGGATACCACCTTTCACAATGCCAGGTTATGACAGATACTTTCTTCTTTACCAATATTGATTTTGAAGTTAACCTGGGCAATGATACCCTTTTATGTGCCGGAGACAGCCTACTGCTGGAGCCGGGCAGCCCCGACAGCCTGCTTTATACCTGGAGCAATCTTTCCGGCGATCCGGAATTATGGGTCCGCCAGCCAGGCACTTACTGGCTCAAAGTAAGCAAGGGCAGTTGTAGCAAGACCGATACCATTCATATACAGGAAAGGCCTTTTTCAGTGGACCTGGGAGCTGATACCCGTTTATGTAAAGGAGAACGGCACACCCTCGATGCTAACATCGCCGGCAGCAGTTACCAATGGAATACCGGGAGTATGGCTCCTGCTATAGAGGTAGACTCCAGCGGATTGTATAAAGTCGAAGTCTGGTACGGTAATTGTTATACTTCAGATAGTGTATATATATCATTTGTGGACTGTACCAATTGCCTTATTTTACCCAATGCCTTTTCTCCGAATGGTGATGGCAGGAATGATGCATTCCTGGTACAACCCAGGTGTCCTGTGGCCAATTACCAGATAAAGATCTATGACCGTTGGGGACGCAATATATTTTCGGCTAATAACCTGAACACACATTGGGATGGTTATGTAAATGGCCGGGCGGCAGATGTGGGCGTATATTATTATAGTATACAAATAACATTTGACCTCCCGGGTGCGGAAGTAAGTCGTTACAAAGGAGAGCTCACTTTAATCAAATAATAATAGTACCGGATCCCTTTTTAGATTTCCTGTTTTTCGGCCCAGGCCAGCCCTTCGGGTAAAGCCTGGTCAGAAAACTCGATATGGATCACCCTGCGCCGCTTACCGCTGGTGCTGCGACCGGAACTGTGCAGGAGCAAAGGTTTCATGATCATAATCCCGCCGCTATGCACCGGGCAAATCGTTTCCTTTTCTGATGCATGATCTATTGTTTCCGGGCGATAGATTTTTTTCAAATGGGAAGCTTCAATAATTCGGAGTGCTCCATTATCCGCATCTGTATCGTCCAGGTGAATCCTGATGGTAAAATTCTGCTCCAGCAAGCCTACCGGAGGTTGAACGGCATACTGGTTTTGCTTTACCGTCCAGGGACCGAAGTTTTCCAGTTGCAGTTTCTTATCTACCGAAATCGTCAGGTCCTGATGATACGCTACATACCAGTTAGCCTTTTCCGGCTTATCAAAATAAATGCTCTTCACAATAAAATAACGGGGGCCGAAATTTTCATGAATGAATGCTTTCAATTGAGGAGTAAAAACGACCGGTAAGAGATCGGGTACCTCTTTAAACAATTGCCTGATCGCAAACAGGTCTGAGGATTTCCGAAAGGTATTTTTTGCCTGGTCTGCGTGGTCTATCGCAGTTATAATTGCGGCAGTTTCTTCTTTACGGTACAGTCCATTAATGATCGTAAAACCTTTCTTCTTTAATTCCGTTTTATTACTTTCAGGTGTTGCCATATGGAATACTATTAATACCGGGCGCAAATTAGGATTTTCTGTATTAGGCGGTAAAATAAAGGTATCGGGTCTTCAGCTGGCCCGCAGGTTATTAAATATATCCCTCAGGTGACCACAAGCGTTAATTATTGACTATAAATAATTTTATCAGGAAATTAAGCGATTTCACTTATTGTTCCAACCATACAATAGATCGAAATTTACACCCAATAAAACCTGAATAGGATAAAACCTTCAGTACTTTGAGCTGCTTCTATCGATAAAAAATCCAAGTACCAGAATCATTGTCGTAATGATTACCGTACCACAGTCTTGCTAAAGTTGGAAACAAAAAATACCATTCTAAACGGAATGGTATTTTAATTACGCGCATCCTTACCGCACCTTGCCCACCAGTTCCCAGTAACCTTGTTCTACTCAACTCACTTAATTACATCGGCGTAAGCAATACTTTTATCATAACGGATATTCGTTATAGCATTGCCATCCGGGTACAATTTTTGTGCTTCGGACTCCAGTTGGCGCGCTATACTCTCTTCGTTTTTAATCCCTAATGTATTATAAATAGAAACCGAAACAGTACCTAAAATCTCGTTATCAGCTACACGAGCCGGCGACATCACCTGCGGTTCCTTAACCCGGCTACAGGAGTACACTACAGTGGTAAGTGGTAAAAGAAAAATAAGCAGCAGGCCATACCTGAATTTAATAGTTATACATAGTTTACCCATTATTAATTTGTTATAACCGGAACAGTTTACAAATATTTTTCCATGGAGGTTCCGGAGTGGTACAAATTTCAGGATTGCAATTAAAAAATCCTATACTGGAATTCCTGTATTTTACCGTCTTTTTTAAGATTATATGCACCCAAAATGACCTGTTATACAAAAACCGGCTCATGCGTACCCATTAAATTTCCTGAAAAACCTCCCAAGGCATTGATCCAGGAATGGATCATGGAGGGAGGTAAGGATGAAAAAATTTACGGATCAACCAGATATCTGTCCAGTGAACTATAATGCTCTACTAAGCTTTAAAAAGAGAAGCGATTGCTGCACATCAATAACAATGCGGTACAGGTCTGCAGCGTTGCCTCCGGCTTATAAACCTATATTGATTTAGAACACGGCAAAACGATCATTTCCTTAACTTTATACCATGATACTGCGCTATACGGGGAATGACGAGGGTTGGTATTACTTCTTTGAAAATAAAGAGGTCTATGATGAACTTGCCGCCAAAGAAACCTATACACAGCCGGATCCGGCAAAGCAGGCTCTATTATCAGAAAGGCTGCAAAGGGCTCCGGAACAATTCGAGATTCGCCCGGCAACACCAAATGAATACTTCCATTTCAGGTTCCGATACCTGGAGGAACCAATTCCGGAAACCTGTCTCCCTTATCGTATCTTATATTACCGCTGGGATGATGAAGGTTACTTCTATATAGTTAAGCCGGATGTTTTTCAAACCAAAGCAGTATCTGAAGCCGGGAACAATGTGGAAGGGACATTCGAAATTATTCCATTAGCGCAGGAGAATGCATTATTTGCTGAACTGGAGACCTGCCCGGATAAGTTTACGATTATTAAAGGTACTGCTCTTGATTTTTTTCACCAGAAATTCCGCATAAAGTCTATGTAAACGAAGCGCACATGCTTTAATCCAAAGTCCGGATGCAGTAATTTATGCTCAAAACGGCATAATTGGTCAAAAATGTAGGGAATTCCAGTATAGGAAATATAAATTATTACTTAGACCTTTGCCTTGTAATACTCACCTAAGATTATATAAACAGATTAAAGAACATGCCTGGCGTATCAGTGAAAGTCTGATGCTTATCTCTCACAACAAGGTAAAAGGTAATAGGTGGCGACCAGGCATTTTTTTTGTTTATCAGTTTTACTAAAACTTCCCTTTACTAAACCGCAACTATTACCCGGTATTACCCTGCAGGGATACCCGTAAGATCCTAATGAATGCGCTGATATTAAATGTCGGCGACCAGCATATTAAAGAGCATGCCTGGCGCGCCTGTTACTACCGGAAGACTACAATGAAGGAGTTCCGGATTAACAGAAGCGACCAGGCCACCTATCAGCCCGATTCCATAATTTCAAAAGATAAAAGAGTATAGCTCCCGGGATACATTACACAACAGAGTAACTATACCCAGCCATAATAAGGAGTCGATACCTCTGCAGGTACAGTATGGCAAGAATTGAACTTCAAATTTGTCTACCCTTCGATAAACTCAGGATGACAAATTTAGCAATCGTTAGACTACCGTCTCTTGATGTCTTTTAATGAATAACTGCGGCATATGCCGTGTATTTGTCATAGCGTATATTCCAGATCCCCCTGCATTGCGGAAACAGTTTACGGGCTTCCATAATCAGCTGGCACCTGATTTTTTTAGGACTCTTGACCCCTATGGGACTGTAAATAGGTACAGAAACTGTTGCTATGGCATCGGAGGCCATAGCGGCTTCCTGGTATAAACCTGGACTGTTCCCATTGATCTGTTTGCAGGATCCAATAAATATTATCAACATTATCCATCCAATCACTCTCATCCTCTACTATTTATTACTGCTTTATAAAAATAACGAAGCAATTATTCTTTAATTATTTAATTGTAAAATATTTAGCAAAATTGCCTCTTGTAATGGTATAATCCTATACTGGAATTCCTGTAATTTTTCAAGAATCTTACTGAATTTTGAAAAAATCCAGGATAGCAAACGATTTATCCGGCAATACAACAACCAAGTCCGCAACTTTAATTGACATTTTCATTGATTTTAAATTTTAATGAATTCTTTACTTTTTGCTGCTTCAAAAAGTTTCAAATAGGCGTAACTTTACCTAAGCATTCAATAAACCAAATGCGGTACCCTATTTCATAAATTTAAGGGTGTAATTATTGAACCACAGTTTAAAAAATATCATATAAAAGATTAGTGAATTGACCCGATAACATTATTTTGTTTTAGTCATTTTCGCGATAGAGTAAGCCACCTGTACGGGTGGCTTACTTCTTATATCAACTATCTGCTTTAGTCCTAAAAACCGAATGTGTGGTCCCCCTGTTTTATAGATTGCTTTACTCTTTATGGCTTATGTTTATACTAAGAAATGAATTAATAGTATCTCTAATTAAGAATTTTGCCCGCTGTATCAGAGCATATCAGTATGGAGGCTTAAAAGGAGCAATAGTGCCTATCTTTATAACGCTAAGAGAACGACCGGGTAATTATTATCTGGCAGCTATACTATGCACAAAAGCCATCCTGGAGGATGGCTTTTGTTATTTTTATTAAGGAAATAATCTGACTACCTGATCAAAGTCAGTTCCCCATCAAAGTTTTTAACGCTACCATCTAAAAAGAGAATAGCAATCTTGTAAAAATAAACCCCTTTTTCCTGTGGCCTCCCCTTATAGGTGCCGTCCCAACCACTGTTCATATTAGCCGTATTATAGACCATCTGGCCATAGCGGTTATACACCCTGAATTCAAAGGTACTATAGGCACGCTCCAGTTTTAACTTCGGAATAAATACATCATTCAGACCATCTCCGTTCGGGCTGAATGCATTGGGTACTGCAGCCTCCTTGGTATAAGCCCTTAAACTAACCGGGATAAGTACACTATCCATACAGCCCTCTTTAGAACGGCCGTAAACACTAATATCCTGCGCTTCGGTCAGGGCCAGGAACTGCTCCTTCAGTTCGGGTATCCGGAATAAATGTTCCGGTTGCCAGCTCAGTACTTCAAAATTACCCGCATATTCATCATTAACCTGTATACTAAAGCGCTCCATTTCATAAGGATCCTCAGGGTTAAGACGGTATTGCATATTGAATTGATGCACCGTAATATTGATCAGGCGGTACAAGCTGTCACAACCGATACTATTCTTCAGCGTATCTCTTACTACGGTTGATTCCGTATACCCGATCCCATTCAGCCACACTTCCCCGCAACCAGCGGTATCCACCACAACTGAACTTGCATTATTATGTATATTGATCCGGGTTTCCCGGTAAACACTGTCACAGCCACGGGCGGAATAAAAAGTATCATACAACACTGTGCTTTCAGTATACACCTGATTGTTGTAAGTAAGCCCGTCACAGGCATCCAGGTTGACCACCAGCTGCGCTGCAGGAGCCAGCACGGTAAGGTTTAAAGTTACTATACTATCGCAGCCTCCGGGTGCCGGGAAGGTATCTGTAGCGGAATAATTACTTACCGTGTAAGTAATGCCATTAAAAGTATAGGCATCTCCATAACAAATCGTAACGGTATCGGTTCCATTAGGTGCCGGATTGATTTGTATCGTCATACTGGTATCTGTAGCGCATTGAGCCGGGGACGGGGTAAAAGTATAAGTTGTCGTCGCTGTATTATTCAAAGCGGGGCTCCAGGTACCAGTTACCCCATTGATGGAAGTGAGCGGTAAAGGCACCATAACGGCACCACTACAATAAGGTCCCATTGGTGCAAACAAAGGAGTATCTGTCGTTTGAGGAGCTAAAATGATCTCCTGCATAATATTCAGGGCACAGCAGGGATTATTAAAGGCGCTTATAATAGTTACTGTAGAATCATCAAGGATGTTATTAATGGTGATTGCCGCATTGCCGGAGGCATCAGTAACTACGGTATCCAGCGTCAGCAATCCCAATATATTAGCATCATTCACATTGTAAACGATAGACATACCCGGAGCAGCAGATAAAGAGATCACCCCATCCTCTCCTAAACAAACTACAGGAGGTGGATTGATCGCCACGTTCTGTATATTACACAAGGAGTTGGTCGTAGCCGTAATAGTTGTACCATTAACGATACGGAAAGTTCCCGCAGCATGGGTAGCATTTGCCATTACCAGGCGGAGCTCTACACTATCGTTTGCGGGGATACAAAAATCAACCGGGAAGGTAGCCGTCTGGCTATTGGTATTATTCAAATAACCCGTACCAATCAGGCTCATAACACCTGTAGCTGGGAAATAGAGATATGCCCTGTAGTAGGGCGGGCCTGTAGCACTTTTTCGGGCTACAAAGGAGAGCTGAGTTATATTTAAAGAGGTATTGGCATCTGTTTTTATATAAGATGCAATATATCCAAGCGGGTTACCACTCAGGTTCTGGGAATTGTACCCATCGGTTGCGCTTTGATAAGTACTGTTGTTAAACCTTCTCCATTGGGAAAAAGTAACACCGGCACCGGTTGGCACAGTAGCAAAATTCCCATGCGGTGATGCGTCTACATAGCCATTCCAGCTATTTGTGGTTAAAGGAACCTGCGCATCAACATACGCATCAGGGAGGATAAAAAACAGGCTGAAGATTAGTAGTAAATACTTCATAAGATCTTTTCTGAAAAAATTATAAAATAATTGATCTGCTAAAGTAAATGCTGCATATTACCATAATATGTTCTTTATATTATCTTTTACCAAATTGATATCTATAGCCTATTCAATACTTTAATTATACTAACACCCGCAAAGCATTTTAATTGACTACCTCCAACCTCCTATCCCGCGCCTGCAGGGCTCCTTACGGGGAAAGAGCCCTATTGCTAAGCTGCATTTTATGGCTTAAAAAAGTCAAAAGCGCACAAAAACCCATAGAAAAAAGCTACCATACATAAGCCACAGGTTTTCTATAAAAGCATTACAATAGATACAATTATCTAGATAATATTGACTTAAACATAAAAATTAAGTTAATCTTTTATTCATCTTGCTTTAATAAGTCCATAACATATGTGCATGATATTTGTACTACCTAAAACATTTTAACATGGCGAATTTCAACACGGGATTGATTGCAAAATCTCCCGCAGTGTTTTCAAAGAACACTGCAACAACGAAAAAGACAAGCTCACGCTTGTCGAAACTGAAAGTTATGGCCGGAGCAGCATTCGTAATGCTCGCTTCTTCTTTAACTGCCTCTGCGACGCTGATCAATAGTACAGTAAGCTGTACCCAGGCCACCACTGCGACGACGTCTTGTGTAAATGGTTTTTACGCAAGCGGCTGGACTTCTAACAACGGATTCTGGACCTACTCTCTGAACACAACTGGCTTTTCCGCCATCACCATGAATTTTAATACCTCTTCTTCTGGTACTGGTCCAACTAAAGGTTATATCTATTATAACGCTGGTGCAGGAGATGTATTAGTAGATAGTTATACCGTAAACACAAGCTGTGGTGCTAAAGCATTTTCACTTCCTGCTGCTTGTGAGAACGTAGCTAACCTGCAAATCAAATTAAAAATGACTACTGCCTCAGGATCAGGTGGTACGAACCGTGTACCTGCTAATGGTGTATTTGACGGTACAAATGCATCCGGATGTTCCGGAACTCCTACAGCCGGTACAGTGAATGCTAATCAAACGGCTATCTGTGGCGCTGACTCTGTATTGTTCACTCTTAATGGAGGTGCAAGCGGATCTGGTATCAGCTACCAATGGCAAAAATCTACAGACAATATTAACTGGAGCCCTATTTCTGGTGCCACTAATCTTACCCACAAAGACCTGGTAACTACGACTTCTTACTATCGTGTAATCACCAACTGTCTGGGTTCTGGATCTAATGCTACTTCAAGCGTTCGCCAGGTAACGATCAATGCAGTTCCTGCTGTAAATGCTATTTCAGGTGGCAGCAGCACCCCATTATTAATTGGTCAAACCACTACTTTATCTAACACTACTGCCGGTGGTGCCTGGAGCAGCAGCAATACTTCTGTAGCTACTGTAAATGCATCTGGTGTAGTAACTGCTGTTAGCGGCGGTACTGCAGTGATCAGGTACACTGTTACCAATGGCACTACAGGTTGTAGCAATGTTGCTACCAGCAATGTAAACGTAGTATGGCCTAACACTTTAGCCTTATATGCAGGATACAATGGTAGCAATACCAATGTAATCACTATTGCAGGTGAGACTTCAGGTGCTTTAACGGCTAACAACTTCGCTACGACAACTCCTCCATCTACTCTTTGTGGTTCAGGTGGTTTAAGCGGCTTAAACATCCAGCCTACAGTAACTTCATTCAACAGCGCTACTGGTCCTTATGTTTCTTACACCCTGACTCCGGATGCTGGTAAAGTGTTGAACATGACTCGTATTACCGCTAAAACCCGCGAATCAGATTCATCTGCACGTTTTGCCCGTATCGCTTACCGCGTTAATGGTGGTCCTTGGATCGACGAAAACCGCGATGTAGCTCAAAGCAGAGGTGGTAGCTGTGGCGCCAACTCTAACGTATGGGATTTCACTTTAAATAGTGCTAACCCAACTGTAAATGGTATCACTGGTACTTTAGAAGTTGCGGTATTCCCTTATGCTACTTCAACTTTAAGCGGTACTTTCCAATTAAATAGCCTGGAAGTATACGGTACGATCACTAATGCTACTGCTTGTGCCGGTGCTCCTGCTGCAGGTGTAGTTACTCCTTCTGTAGTTAATATCTGTGATACCGGTTCCCGCTGGTTAAACTTTGCCGGTGATGCTGGTCTTGGCCTGACTTACCAATGGCAAAAATCTACAGATAACATAACCTTTACAGATATCGCCGGTGCGACAGCTGCTACTTACAATACAGGTACTTTGGTTGCCGGTGTAGCTCCTGCTGTGACTTACTACCGTGTTAAAACTGCTTGTACTGGTTCAGGTTTATCTTCCTTCTCTCCTGCTGATACAGTAAATGTAAACAGCACAGCAACGCTCGGTGCGATCAATGCTCCTAACTATATCTATATCGGCGGACCTGCTGTTACCCTTACTGCACCTACAACTGGTGGTGTATGGAGCAGCAATGATACAAGCGTAGCTGCTATCAACAGCACTACTGGTTTAGTTACTCCTAACATCATCGGTGATGCCGTATTTACTTACAGCAAAACAACTAACGGTTGTACAGCCCGCAGCAGAGATACTGTAAACTTTATCCACGCTAAATCTATCGCCGCTTATATCGGTAAAAACGGAAGAAGCACTCAAGTATGGACTGCTGCTGGTTATTCTGCTACAGATATAGCTAATGTAGGTTTTGACACCGCTTCAAAATGTTCTAACGGTGGTTTCAGTGGTTTGAAAAAAGATGGTGCCCTGACTTTTGATCCTACTTATGCTGGTCCACGCGTATCCTTTACCTTGAATGTTGGTAGCACCCCTATTGATATCGACGGTTTCTATGCTACGCTTCGTCGCTCTAACTCTGGTATCTCTAAAGCCCGCCTTGCATTCAACTTAAACAGCACCGGATGGGTTGATGGTGGTGAATTAGATGTTCAGGCTGATGATTGTGGTTATAGCACCGTAGAATTATCTAACCCATTTACTGCAGCATTCCTTACTAATGTTGTTAACACTGTAGAGTTCGCAATCTATGGTTATGCTCCTCTTACAAATGGTGGTACTTTACAAATCAATGCGATCAATATTACTTCCAGCAATGCTGCTGCTTTTCTGAGCAAACAGGTTTCTGCTGACCTTTTAAAAGTTGACGGTGTAAATGTATACCCTAACCCGGCTACCAATGTATTAAACATTGCAGCTAACGAAGCGGTAAACGTAAGCATCTTCAGCATTGATGGTAAAAAAGTAGCCGATGTTACTAATGCTTCTGCTATCGATATCAGCCGCCTGGCTGCCGGTATGTATATGGCACAAGTACGCAGCGCTGAAACGAACAACCTGATCAAAGCGGTGAAATTCACCAAACAATAAGGCGCTTCAAAAGCACCCCGCTTAATGAGTTGCCCAGGTTCTATGAACCTGGGCAACTTTTTTACAATAAAGAAATATACATTAATATTTATCAAACATAACTAGTTAAAATACTTAATAAATTAATAAACAATAAAAAACAATCTACATAACATTAATTTAAAGTTTTATTCATATTATATTGACATTTTAGTAATGACAAAAAACAACCTTTGCTATTCACTAAAAAATACATATGGTTAAATATAAAACACTTAATTATTGTTGTACATCATAACAACAATAACTTTTCAAAAGGCTTGTAAAGAAGCGATTTCAAAAGAATGCAACTAAAAAAATATTTCCATATTCTAATCTGCATACTTTTTTCTTTATAGCCAGGAAGTCACCTACCTATAAAGAGCTTTAAACAATACTTCCAGGGTTATCTGAATTTTTGTAAAGCAAAAAATGAATTTCGGGCAAAACGGGTATTACAAAATTCGTGCTCCAACTTAACTCAATTTTATTTTCCATTTCGCTTCAACAGCATAATTACCTCTTGTAATTGAAAAGAAGCAAGTTTTAAAAATTTAAATAATGTTCAAATACTTTAAATCTTTATTTTTCCTTTTATTAAGCTTATTACCTGCATTGGCACAGGCACAGACCAGTACCCTTGCCTTCTGGACCTTTGAAAGCCAGATCGGCCAGACGTCTGCTATAGGCGCTTACGGCCCGATAGCTCCGGAGCAAGGTAGCGGCGGCATGACGCTGGGCCGTCAAAATACAAGCCCAATGCTGCTTACTTATGTTAATCCGGGTAACGGCACTCCTAAATCTTTTAATACTACCAACTGGCTTACTGTAGGAGACTACATACAGTTCCAGGTAAATGCGACCGGCTTCGCTGACCTGCAACTCACTTTTGAGCAGGGAAGTGCAAGCGCTAACGGTCCCCGTGACTTCAAAGTGTCCTATAGTACCAATGGCACTAGTTTTACAGACTTGCCCAACGGCAGCTTCCAGCAAACTTCTTCTTTGAGCCCGGACTGGACCACAACTAACTACCTGACCGGCTTCAATAAAAGTTTCACGATGCCTGCCACATTAAATAATGTCGCTACTGCCTATATTAGAGTATCAATCACTTCGCTGGTTAATGTTTCCGGAGGTGCCAATACTTTATTAGGCAGCTCAAGATTTGACAATATACGTATTACAGCTGCACCTTACATACCACCGACTGTGATTACCAATGTAGCCACCAACAATACCGCATTTTGTAATGCTGCAGGCAACCCGGTATCTGTATCTTTCACAACCAGTGCGAGCAGCACTGCGACCTATACGGCTCAACTTTCTGATGCATCCGGTAATTTCACAACGCCTGTAACCATCGGTACCGGAACGACCTCTCCTATTGCCGCTACCATTCCTTCAGGAACAGCTGCAGGCAATGCTTACAAGATCCGTGTAGTAGAAGGTACTTCCATCAGCCAGAATACAGCCGGGCCAATCTCGATCAGTCAGGCCGTATCTATTACACAACAACCGGCCAGCATGACTATCTGTGAAGGAGGTATCGTCAATTTCGAAATGCAAAGCGCGAATACTCAGACTTACCAATGGTTGTATAATAATATCCCGGTAGCTATTAATTCATTTGCCAATAGCTACAATATCCCGGCGGCATTACCGGCTCATGCCGGTAATTACCGTGTTGCAGTAAGCAATGGTGCCTGTAGCGACACCACGAACAATGCAGTACTGACTATCACTCCGGGAACCCTACCTGCTAATACTACTGTAAGCGGTTCAAGATTTGTAGGCGGTAACACCTACTTCCCTATTATCACAAATAATGGCACTTGCGGACGACTGGCCATGATCAATGCACTTAATAATAATTTAGCGAACACCACCGTTAGCGTTACTGCGGGTACGCCACAGCAATCGGGCACTACCGGCCCATGGCATGTAGGCCGCGCTTACACCGTAATGCCAACTAATGCGCCCACGTCTAACGTATTGATCCGCTTCTTCTTCAGCCCCCAGGACTTTACAAACTATAATCAATCGGCACCCGCTACACAACAAATTGTCGCCAACCAAACCGCACAAACTATAAACAACTTATATTTTTCTAAATTGACCAATCTTGCCAACCTGGGTACCGGTACGGTAATCACACCTGATTCGGTAAGTTTCCAGAATGGCTATTGGAGCGTTTATATTACTACAAACAGTTTCAGCAACCAGGATACTTTCTACGCGCATGGTAATAATTTTACCCCATGCCCCACTCCTACTATCAGTATCACGGAAAGTGCTAATACCGTTTGTGCCGGAACAACGGTCAACTATACCGCTACTATTACTAACCAAGGCGCTACCCCGGCTTATCAATGGCAGGTAAACGGTGCCAATGTGGGTACTGGTGCTACCTACAGCTATATGCCGGCTGATGGGGATACGATCAAGTGTGTATTGACCAATGTTGATTGCTTCAGCCCGGTAAGCGGCACCAGCAACACCATTACCATGCAAATCACGGATACTGTTACTCCGGAAATTACGATCACATCCGATAACATCAATACTTGTGCCGGCACATCAATTACCTATACGGCCAGCGCAACGGATACGGGAACTGCCCCAGTTTATCAATGGAAAGTAAACGGTAATAATATGGGTACCAACACAATTACTTTTGTACATACGCCTACCAATGGTGACCTGATCACCTGTGAGCTGACCAGCAATGCCATTTGTCTGGCCACTATAACTCCGGTAGTAAGTAATACTATCACGGAAATCGTTAATGTTCCTGTTGCTGCGGCAGTGGCTGTTACGGCCAGTCCTGCGGGTAATGCAACTGTAGGCGAGCCTATTGTTTACACAGCAGACATTTCCGGAGCGACCACTTATAGCCTGGACTGGTATGTAAACGGGCAACTGGAAACACAACAACAAAGCCCGGCCAACACTTACACCAGGAATGCAGCTACTATTCCGGATACTGTATATGCCGTACTGAATGTTGAAGGCTGCTTTACCGACACGATTTATACGTCTAACGAAGTAGTCGTAAGTACCAGTACGAACCTTCCAGAACTGGCAATCGATTTGGGCTTGAAGTTTTATCCAAACCCTGTTACAGACCGTTTAACCATTACTTTAAAACAAGGTGATTTAAAAGCAGTACAATTGATCAATGTATTAGGCCAGGCCGTACAAGCTGAAGTGGTAGCCAACAGCAAGCAACACGTAGTTAACCTGGCAAACAATGCTGCCGGTGTTTATTATGTAAAAGTACAGTTAAGCCACCAGGGCAAAGATTATATTGTCGTTGAAAAGATCATCAAAAACTAAGCGATTGATCCCTTAAATTACTAATGGCTGCTTCAGGTTGAAGCAGCCATTAGTAATTTAAGGCCCGTTGTTTCCATTGTTTAAGTCGCGCAAGCAAACAGGCCTGCTCAAAGCGTTATAGGACAAGAAAGTGCGCTTCTTTATTAACGACTGTTGTGGTCCATTGCCCTTTTGCCGTACCACAGGGTGTACACAGGTTATCGGCTTTGCGTATAGCTATTGGAGGAGTAATTGATGGCAAAGCACAGGCCGATTCACCCACGACATAAGCTGCAGGCATACACCAGGGCCCTCCATCAAACAGACTGCCACCTCGTATCCAACCATCATATCCGGGAGGAAGCCCGGGTATATTTGTCATGTCATAAATACCGGCAGACATTGATGGAAGCGAAATAGTCGTAGTAGTAAACCCGGTAGCACAAGTGGGCGTAATGGATACGGCGGACATATGCAAGGTTACAAATACCATACAGGGAGTCGCATTTTTGATGTAAACGCTTTTCACCTGCGCATTGGAGCGGGTACCTGCTGCCAGGATACCGATAAGGGCCAAACATTTCAAAAGTGTCCTTCTTTTCATAATTAAAATTTTAAAGATTAATGATTAGCAAACAATATTTGTTGTAATAGCTGATACTATGCTGTACAGGACCTAAAGTTCCATCAGGTCTTATCAATAAAAAAGGCAGCATTCATGGTTGGTGTATCCGGGTTCATAATATGCCGTTCCCGGTGCATACCTTAAAAAACAGTGGTTATGCTTCTTTTAACACGTTGTAGAGCACCATTCTTTATAAAAGCTCGTATATAATTATATGCCCGGTGTGCCGTTGCAAGTACGGTTTTTGTGTATAAACATTAAGGGAGCGACCGGGTATTTTATTTAAGAATTTGTTGACTTTTAATCATCTATCTTTACTTCAAAGAAAAAAGAAATGAATCAGCTAATTAGGAGTATATCCCTTTATTACAGACATTCCCGGCGTATCGGTGAAAGTCCGTATAGTTGTTTAGAAAAAGCGTATTGCTAATTTTATCACTAAGGGAGCGACCGGGTAATTTATTATTTTGGAAGCACATACTTTTTAATAAGAAAGCCATCCTTCGGGGTGGCTTTTTATGTAATAGCGGTGCAACAAAAATGCAACCGCTAATAAAAAGCAGCTACAATTGCCCGTGGCAGATTGATAGTTAAGTGTTGACTTATTAAATATCCATACAATACCTTCTGAAAATCATTAACGGAACGGACAAAATAACTCTGATCAAAGGTTCATGCCCAACCAATAAAGTACAAAGTAAAAGCTTCCTGATAATATATTATTGGATATGATGCAGTATTATCGCTAAATGGGTAATCAACTTATTTAAGAGGAATGACCTGATGCAGTATTGCATCGGATTCGTTGTGGTAAAAAATATGTTTTTAATAATATGATATCAATGTTCTACCTTCGCCATAGTATATCCCTTAATTTATAGACAATCCCGGCGTATCGGTGAAAGTCCGTATGGTATATAGAAATAGCATATTAACGCAACTTTTATGGCACTAAGGGAGCGACCGGGTAATTTATTACTAGGAAGCCATATTAAAAAAGTGAGAAAGCCATCCTTCGGGATGGCTTTTTATGTAATAGCGGTGCAACAAAAATGTAACAGCGCATAAAAAAGCAGCTACATTTATCTTGTAACTGCTTGATCTTTAAGTGGTCCCACTCGGGCTTGAACCAAGGACCCCCTGATTATGAGTCAGGTGCTCTAACCAACTGAGCTATAGGACCAAACGGGACGTTTATCCCGTAAAGGAGTGCAAATATACACAATATTATTTTCTGGCAAAATTTTAAAAACCTTTTTTGATAGCCAAGCAAAAAAACTATATTTGCTTTATAAATAAATTTAAAAATTTTAAAAGGAAACATCACAATGGCCGATCAACAAAACCAGGATCAAGGAATCAATATCGAACTGACCGACGACCAAGCAAACGGGTTATACTCTAACCTTGCTATCATCACACACTCTTACTCTGAATTCGTTTTAGACTTCATCAGCATCATGCCAGGTATGCCTAAAGCTAAAGTAGGCTCCCGCGTGGTAATGACCCCGCACAATGCTAAACGCTTAATGCGCGCTTTAATCGACAACGTTAAACGTTACGAATCTCAAAACGGATTGATCAAAGACGAACCAGGTCAGGAAGGTGGTGGAATGCCAATGAATTTTGGCGGTGCTACCGGCGAAGCTTAATCTGATACACATTTTTTGAAGAGACTGTCTTTTGGCAGTCTCTTTTTTCATTTTAAAATGGCAAAAATTCATCGTAATTTTGCAGCCTGTAATTAATCAATAGCAATTCCATTATTTTCAATGAACGAAAAAATCCTCATTCTCGACTTCGGATCCCAGTACACCCAACTGATCGCACGCAGCATCAGGGAGCTTAATGTTTACTGTGAAATTGTACCGTGCCTCAAACCATTGGAATTAACGGAAGATGTAAAAGGTATCATTTTATCCGGCAGTCCCTTCTCTGTTAATGATGAAAATGCCCCGAAACCGGACGTAGCCCAATGGGCCGAGAAAGTACCGGTCTTAGGTGTTTGCTATGGCGCGCAGCTTATGGCACAGCAGTTTGGCGGTTTTGTAGGCAAGTCCAGCAGCAGGGAGTATGGAAGAGCGCATTTGGTAATTACAGAACAGGATGCCTTCCTTAAAGGTATCCAAGAAGGCTCCCAGGTATGGATGAGCCACAGTGACAGCATTAAAGAACTGCCGGAAGGCTTTACCCTACTGGCCAAAACAAATAGTATTCCGGTTGCCGCTTACCGCGTCAATAAATTCCAAAACCCGGTATACGGTATACAATTCCACCCGGAAGTAACCCACAGCACCCAGGGCCGGGATATTATTCAAAACTTCGTAGTAGACATCTGTAGCTGCACCCAAAACTGGACACCGGCTGCTTATGTAGATGAAACGATTGCTTCTTTAAAAGAAACTTTAGGCGGTGCCAAAGTAGTAATGGCTTTGAGCGGTGGGGTTGACTCTACCGTTGCGGCTACATTGATCCACAGAGCTATCGGCGATAACCTGTACTGTATTTTCGTAGACAATGGCTTATTGCGTAAAAATGAATTCGAGCAGGTACTGGAAAGCTACAAAGTACTTGGCCTGAACGTAAAAGGCATTGATGCCAAAGACCGTTTCTATGAAAAACTGGCGGGCGTAAGCGATCCGGAAGGAAAACGTAAGATCATCGGTGGCTTATTTATCGATATTTTCCAGGAAGAGGCCATACACTTACAAGATGTTAGCTTCTTAGGTCAGGGTACCATCTACCCCGATGTGATCGAGTCAGTATCGGTTAACGGGCCGTCTGTAACCATCAAGTCGCACCACAACGTGGGCGGCCTGCCGGAAAAAATGAATTTGAAATTAGTAGAACCTTTACGCTTCCTGTTTAAAGACGAAGTAAGACGTGTAGGTAAAGAACTGGGCTTACAGGCATCATTCCTGGAACGCCATCCTTTCCCCGGACCAGGCTTAGGTATCCGTATCTTAGGCGCAGTAAGCCCGGAGAAGGTACAAATGCTGCAGGATGCGGATGATATCTATGTAAGACATCTGAAAGACACCGGCGAATACAATAATGTATGGCAAGCCGGCACTATCTTACTGCCGGTACAAAGCGTAGGCGTTATGGGCGATGAAAGGACTTACGAATTCACAGTGGCTTTACGCGCCGTAACTTCTGTAGACGGTATGACTGCCGACTGGGCCCACCTGCCTTATGATTTCCTGGCCAAAGTTTCGAACGATATCATCAACAATGTACGCGGTATCAATCGCGTAGTGTATGATATCAGCTCCAAACCACCGGCAACTATCGAATGGGAATAAGCTTTTAAACTAACCATATTTTATCATAGCAGGTTTTCCGGAACCTGCTATGTTTTTGACACCCACCTACGAAAAAGTATTACTATAAATATTACGTCTATATAAACAGACCCTATATTCACATTACAAGTATTAGTACCATGAAATTACTTTTTGCAGCCAATCGTTTTCCTTACCCGCCTTACCGTGGGGATAAGCTGAAAATATATAACCTCGCGAAAAGACTCTGCAAAGATCATGAATTGCACCTGCTGACTTTCCTGGAAGACCAGGAAGATTTGCAGTACCTGCCACAATTAGACGGTATTTTCAAACACATCCACCTGGTCATTCATCCTAAGTTGAAATCCTACCTGGGTGTTTTGAAAGGACTCTGGGGTAATACGCCTTTACAGGTGAGCTACTTCTCTTCTTCCAAAATGAGAAAAAAAGTAGATACGCTCTTACAGGAAGAAAAGTATGATGCCATCCATGTGCAACACTTAAGAATGGCCCAATACTTTGCCCACCATAAAGAAGTACCTCGTATTCTCGACCTGCCGGATGCTTATTCCCTATACTGGAAACGCCGTATAGAAGCGACGGAAGGTATCCGTAAAAGATTCAATACCCTGGAGTTTAAAAGAGTGAAAGCCTATGAGGCTATCCTGAATGAATATGATAAAACTTTAGTCTGCTCCCGGGAAGATAAATCCTGGCTGGAAACCCAGCAGCATATCCGCAATGTAGATATCTTGCCTAATGGCGTCGATACGACTACTTATCATTCTTTAGAACACAATTATAGCAATAAAAAAACGATTCTCTTCACCGGAAACATGGACTATGCACCTAATGTGGATGCGGTTCAATACTTCGCCAAAGAGATCTTCCCGCTTATTGTAGCACAGCACCCGAATGTACAGTTCGTGATTGCCGGCCAGCGCCCGGTTGAGGCGGTATTGGCTTTACAAAGCAATAAAATACTGGTAACGGGTTTTGTACAGGACCTGAAAGAATGGTACCAGGAAGCGTCAATTGTCGTGGCTCCATTAAGGTTTGGTGCCGGTACCCAAAACAAAGTATTAGAGGCTATGGCTATGGCTGTGCCTGTAGTGAGTATGAATGTGGGCTTCCAGGGATTGAATATTGAATCCGGGGAAGGCGTAATCCTGGCTATGGACACGCAACCTTTTGCCAATGCCTGTATCCGTTTATTGTCGGACCAGAACCTGAGAAAAGAAGTGGGAGAAGCCGGGAAGGCCGTTATCTTGTCGCAATTTGACTGGGATGTGGTGGCCAAAAAGCTGGAATACTACCTGCAGATGGTGGCCAATAGATAATTTTTAATGGGTGGTGAGTGATAGGTGAAATGTGAGAAGTGATAGGTGAGATGTAAAATGTGATAGGTGATGTGAGATGTGGTGAATGATGAGTGATAAGTAAAATGTGATAAGTGATAAGTTATAAGTGAGTAATAAGTGAAAAGTAAAATGTGTCATGCTGAGGTTCTCGAAGCATGTCCTTTATCTATAAAACATATTATAGTCCGCTCCATCCTTCGATAAACGCTGAGCAATATAACGCATAACTACACTGTCCTGTCGACCGAAAAGTGTCCTGCTGAGCTCTGTCGAAGCATGGCTATCCCTGCTCCACCCTTCGATAAACTCAGGGTGATATAACGCACAATGAAGCTGTCCTGTCGACCGAAAAGTGTCCTGCTGAGATTCTCGAAGTACCTAGTAACCCGCTCCAATCTTCAATCAACTCAGGGGTGACAAAAGAACACCTTCGGAAAAGCCTCCTGAAGTATTTTACCAATTGCTTAATAAATAAAATGAAGAAAAATCAGCATATTTGTATTCATTGTACCAACAAGCGATTGAATGAAAACCCTCTTACTAAGTGCCTTATTTACCATAAGCCTGATTAACACACACGCCCAATCCCGCCCGTGGACCTGGGAAGACATCAACCTGTCCTGGTCGGACTTTACGCCCAGGCAAACCATGCCCGATCAGCGCACGGCCAGTATCTATGTCCATAATGCCTTTGGCTGGGAAAGCAGTAGCCGCAGCGATCAGGTCATCATACAGTTAAGATCCGAATTAACCACCAAACGGGATAAAAGTATCGTGAAGGCAAGTTTTATAAAAAATGCTTCTGCCGCGGATAAACAGGCTTTACTCCGACATGAAAAAGGGCACCTGGTAGTCGCCTACCTGAAGCAGTACTGGCTACAGGACACTTTATTGAAAGCTCCTTTAACGCTCACTAACTACAAAGCAGAAATTCGAAACATAAATAATTACCTTAATCAAAAAGCGGATGCATTGAATGCAGCTTATGATAAAGAAACCCGGCACTCTTTAATCGAGGAAGCACAAAAAGCATGGGAAGACAAACTACTGGCCCAACTTAACCAATATCGGCAACATAATGCGCCCCTGCTCCGGCTTCTTGAGCTGACCCTTTATGTACCAGGGAAACGAATTAATTAGTTATGGGTGATGAGTGATAAGTGAAATGTGAAATGTGATAAGTGAAATGTGTCATGCTGAGCTTGTCGAAGCATAGGCCTGAGGTCAAACGCAAGTCGTCCTGTCGACCAAGCGGCCGCGAGTGAAGAATTGTTAATAAGTGATAAGTGACAAGTAAAATGTGAAATGTGTCATGCTGAGCTTGTCGAAGCATAGGCCTGAGGTCAAACGCAAGTCGTCCTGTCGACCCAGCGGCAGCGAGTGGAGACCTCTCTTTTAATTGTTAATAGGTGATAAGTGATGGGTGATAGGTGATTGTTAATTGTTAATTGTTAATGTAAATACAGGACGAGGAGATGCTGTTATGGTTTTGTTTGCAGAAAGGCGATCGTCCGCATAGGATTAGCAAAATACCGGAATCGTTTCTTAGCCGGCAATTTATACCGTAACACGCCTTCAAAACCTTTGACATACTGTTGCATAAACTGTCGTTCCGAACCGCTCAAGGCCGTTTCCGAATATTTCAATTTAAGATAAAGCTGTACAAATTGCGCATACTTTAAAGGCAATTCCCGGTCCATTTTCTGCGCATAGCTGAAAGCAGAAAGATTATTACGCTCATTACCTAACTGATGCAGTACAAACTGTGTATAGCGAAAATCCCAATAAGCCTGTTCCGGGAAAGTCCGGCTCATCTTCCTCCGCAACCTCAAATACAAGCGATACAACGGCGCCAGTGACCAGAAAATAATTAAACCTAACAATAAAACAGCGCCTGTAATCCATAACACCGTTTGCCACACCGGTGTTGTTGCTTGCTTTTGTCGCTCCCCGATCACTTTCTGATCGGCAATATGCGGCACTTTCACCTGGACTTCATCTATGGGAGCAGGACTCGGGAAGCGCTTTAAAAGTGTTTTCCCATCCACATTTGGAGGAGCTACTATTGGTTTAAAAGCTTCCGCAAAAGATACCGCGGTAACACTATCCGCTACATTCAAGGCCGTAACCGGGATCTTCAGGCTGTCTTTCATAATGGTAGCCACACTCAGGTCCAGCTGCACCTGCTGTTCCTGCAACTGCTCATAAGGCTTATCTTTAAACACCATTTTCAAAGCCTTAATTGTAGCCATTTTTCTTAAAGTATCCACGTCCGTCACTACCCCATCAATAGCCAGCAAGGCATTGCCTGGATTTTCAGGCGGCGTTCCATCAGGCTTTGGTGCCTGTTGTGCCTCTTCATTACCTACAGTGGTATCAAAGTCCAGCCAGCCATAACCGGGAAAGTATACCTGCACCCAGGCATGCGCCTGGTCGGCATAATACCAGTACCAGCCTTTATTATTACCTGGATTGCGGTCCTGGGTCAAAAAGCCTGCCACGATCCGGGAAGGAATACCTAAAGAGCGCAGCATAAACAAAGTAGCTCCTGCATAATAAGCACAATAACCTTTCCGGTTCTCGAATAAAAAGTAGTTCAGCTTACTGGCACTGGGTATATCCGGAATACCGGGATTATCTGAGTATTTAAACAAAGGCTTCCCGTTTTCATCTTTCGATAAAAAATAATCTCTTATGGCTAATACCTTATCTACATTAGTGGTCTTCCCTGCGGTAATCTTTTTAGCCAGATCTGCTACTTGCTGGAATCGCTCCATTTTCGGCATACTGGTATAATATTGCATCAGTTTTGGCGATACTTTACTATAATCATTAGCCATTCTCAGCTTTTCAAAACGCATTTCCTGGAATTGCTCCAGCATAGCATTACCTCCCGGGTTATAGACAAAATAAGCCGAATTCAGCTCTGAAACCAGGCTTTTAGCCCGGTAGGCGGATTTAAACTCCTGTTTATTGTTCCGATCTACCGCTATAGGTTGCAAAAAGAAAGAAGTAGTTGGCGCAATAAACTCATTAGGCGATAAAAGTGTTTTATACACTTCGATATTTACGGTTTTCAGATACTCCTGTTTCAACGCATCTTTCAGCACAGCGGAATCAGATTGCGTAAAATAAAGGCCTACTTTAGAGGGATTAGGCTTGAACAGGTCACTTTCGGGCAGTAAAGTATCCGGCTCGAAAGTTTCGCTTGCAGGATCGTATTTTGAATAATAAAAACCGGTTAAGTAAAGCGGGTTCGCCGTTCCATCTTCAAAAAAATTATCAATTTTCGCTACAAATAAAAGTTCATTAGTGCGACCTAAATTGCTCCTGAGCTTAGTATACTCTTCCAGACTAAACGTGCCATCCTTATTCTTTTTAAGCATGGACTCCTTATTAGACTTTCCGCCGCCACCAAACTCATCAACCTTAGCTTTTATCTCGCCTGACATGAACCAAACCACGCTAAAGATCAGGACCAGGGCAAAGCCTATAAAAATCCCCAGGCGCTTCAACAGGTGACCCCAATAATGCTGTGCGCGGTCTTTATGCTGGGCAAAAACCTGTACGGCATAAAAAATATAGACCGTATACAAAACCAGGGGTACAAAGGCCTGCAATAAGCCGGCAACATCCAGGTTGTTTTGTTTGGCGATCAGGTAGATACTACTAATAAAAAAGATACCGGAAACGACAATAGGAAAACGCTGTTGTCTTAAAAAGCCCCAGGATAAAAACCAGCCTAAGGAAAAGAGGAACGCAAATAAAAAGAACTGTTGCCCGTAAAAAAAAGAATCGAACTCCCCATAAACTACATTATCAATCCCACTATATAAAAGATAGAGGCATAGAACGAGCAAGCCAAAGGTGGGCAAAAACCGGAACCGGAACGCATAAAAAATAACGGAAGCGAGCATACCCGCACCGATATAAATACTCTGCAACAAGTACTGGTTATGCATAATCACAGCATAATACTGGTTGGAGATCCAGAGCATAAAGAAGCAGACCAGCCAGGTCGGCAGGATCAGGAAGACCGCTTTGGCCAGGTGCTCTTTTCTTTTATATTTTTGTTCAGGATTCAATCGTAGTTGTTTATTTAGAAATTTTATGCCTGTAAGCCGGATTCAAATGCTGCCAGTACTTTTATCAACTCCTGCACATCATTAATGGAAATAGCATTATAAAGTGAAGCCCGGAAACCTCCCGTACTTCTGTGCCCGGCAATACCGGTAATATTTTCCGATTCCGCGAAATCCAGCAATTCCTGCTCCAGCTCGGGCCGGGCAATGCTAAAGCAAACATTCATTTTGCTGCGGCTGTCTTTGTCCGCAATGCCCTGGTAAAAATTACTGTTATCAATAAAATCATACAGCAATTGCGCCTTCTCAATATTTTCCAGCTCGATCTGCGCCAGGCCTTTCGAGGCCAGGTAACGCAGGTTCAGCAGGGAAACATAGATCGGAAAAACCGGTGCTGTATTGACTAATGAGTTTTTCTCCGCCATTACCCTATAACTCAGGATATCTGCCAGTGGGCGTACGGTATTGTTTATAAAATCCTTTTTAGCCACAACAAGGGTAACGCCCGCAGGACCTATATTCTTTTGCGCCACCGCATAGATCAGGCTGAATTTTGAATAATCCAGCCGGCGACTGAACAGTTCTGAGCTAAAATCGGCAACAATAGGCACTTCCGTATTCGGGAAATCAAAACATTGCGTGCCATATATCGTGTTGTTACTCGTAAGATGTAAATATTTCGCGTCTTTAGGAATATCTAATATGCGCGGTACAGAGCGGTAATTAATAACTGCCGAGCTACCGGCCACCTGCAATTTACCATAACGGGACGCATTGCTCATCGCGTCTGCCGCCCAGTGCCCTGAATCTATATAGCTTGCCGTTTCCCCTTCTGCCAGGAAATTCATCGGGATCAGCTCAAACTGCAACCTGCCCCCACCCTGGAACCAGATCACTTCATAGCTACTATCCAATCCTAATAAGTCCAGCGTCAGTTTTTTTGCTTCGTTCAATATCGCTTCAAAGGCTGCAGAGCGGTGCGGCAGGCTCAATATAGAGATTCCCGAACCTTCATAATCCATGACCGCCTGTGCGGCGGCAGCCAATACTTCCCCGGGTAGTGCCGCAGGGCCGGCATTGAAGTTTATTTTCATCGCATGTAATTAGCTTTCAAATATAGTCAATAAACAGATGTAGCTTGCATATCCCACTCCAGCTTTAAAAACTTTATAACAAAAACAACTCCGCTCCTTAAAGAATGCAATAAAATGCCCATATCTGTTATCTTTGCGCCCTATGCATTACGTTTCTGTTGAAAATCTGTCGAAGACTTATGCGGACAAACCCTTGTTCGACAATATAAGCTTCAATGTAAGTGAAGGCGATAAAATAGCACTGGTCGCCCTGAATGGCTCCGGCAAGTCTACTTTATTAAAAATACTGACCGGCCAGGAGATCCCGGATGAAGGCAAAGTGTGGATCCACAAGGATGTAAAAGTAGTATTGCTGGACCAAGACCCTTACCTGAATGATGAACGTACTATATTGGAAAATATTTTCAGCTATGATCACCCGGTAGTCAATGCCCTGAAACGTTATGAAAGCCTGACCGATGCTGAAGCACACCCCGACCCGGTGGTACTGGCAGAAGCGATCCAGGAAATGGATAACCTGAATGCCTGGCATTATGATAGTACAGTTAAACAGATCCTGGGCAAACTGAATATCCATCACCTCGATCAGCAAGTCAATACCCTTTCGGGCGGACAGAAGAAACGGATCGCCCTAGCCAAAGTCCTTATTGATATGGACTTTGAGCATCGACATACTTTACTGATCCTCGATGAGCCCACCAACCACCTGGATGTGGGCATGATTGAATGGCTGGAGCATTACCTAACCCAGGATAAATTAACCCTGATCCTCGTCACCCACGACCGCTATTTCTTAGATGCGATCTGTACCGAGATATTAGAGCTGGATGAAACCCAACTTTACCGGACTAAAGGTAATTATGAAAAATTCTTAGAATCAAAATCCATTCGCCAGGAGCAGGATGCCGCCAGTATCGACAAAGCCAAGAACCGCTACCGTAAAGAGCTGGAATGGATGCGTAAGCAACCTAAAGCCCGTACCACGAAATCCAAATCACGCGAAGACGCTTTTTATGACTGGGAGGCCCGTGCCAAGAAGAAGATACAGGATGCGCAACTGGAATTGCAGGTAAAAATGACCCGTCTTGGTGGTAAGATCATCGAACTGAAAAAATTATATAAATCTTTTGGAGAGAAAGTCATTCTGAATGGCTTTGATTACACCTTTAAAAAAGGAGAACGTGTAGGTGTAGTGGGTGTGAACGGTGCGGGAAAATCTACCTTTATCAATATGCTACTGGGCAAAGAGCCTGCAGATTCGGGTAAAATAAACGTGGGGGATACGGTAGTCTTTGGGGATTTCTCCCAGGAAGGGCTAACTTTCAAAGAGGATAAACGTGTGATCGAATTTGTAAAAGACATTGCCGAATTCTTCCCATTAGCCGATGGCACTAAAGTGAGTGCGGCCCAGTTCTTAGAAAGATTCCTGTTTACCCCGCAAAAGCAATTCACTTATATTTCCAAGCTCAGTGGTGGTGAGAAAAAGCGTTTGCAATTACTCTCTATCCTATTCCGCAACCCGAACTTCCTCATCCTCGATGAGCCGACTAATGACCTGGATCTCCCTACCTTGGACATCCTGGAAGATTTCCTGCTGGAATACCCGGGCTGTATCATCATTGTATCGCATGACCGGTATTTTATGGATAAGATCGTCGATCACCTGTTTGTCTTTGAAGGCAATGGGGCGGTACGGGATTTCCCGGGCAACTATTCCCAATACCGCGAGGTGGCCAAAGCAGAGCAAAAAGCGACCACTCAAGAGGTTAAACCGCCAGCAATAATAGATACGGTGGAAGTAAAAACAGAACAGACACCGCAGCCATCCACTACCAAATTATCTTATAAAGAAAAACGCGAACTGGAACAATTGAATACCGATATTCCAAAGTTAGAAGCCGAAAAAGCGGAACTGGAAACGGCTATGAGTGAAGCCGGTGGCGATTTTCAGAAGATACAAACTATGGGCGATCGTATCGCTGCAATTATTGACCAGCTGGACGAAAAAGAAATGCGCTGGCTGGAATTAAGCGAGCGGCAATAAGCAAGGAGCAGTAAAGAGCATTAAAATTCAATTCCATATATTTGGTACAGGATTTGTATGCCTTAAACAAAACGACAAATACTTATGGAGCAATATTCAAGATTATTTGACTGTCTTTCTATTGATAGCATTATTCAGAAGCCGGCTTTATTATCGGCTAAAGTAAACGGCAGTTATAAAGACTTCAGTACCAAAACGATTATTGACAGCACGAATGCACTAACCAATGGCCTGATCCAACTGGGCATCAATGTAAAAGAAGGTATAGAAAACCAGGACAAAATAGGCCTGATCAGTAACAGCCGGCCCGAATGGCTGATCACCGACTTCGCCGTACAGCAATCCGGTGCGATACTGGTGCCCCTTTACCCGAATACCAACCCGGAAGATATTGTTTATACGTTTAATGAAGCCGGGGTTAAAATTTGTTTTGTGAACGACCGCAAAACTTATTTAAAACTGGTTGAACTTAAAGCCCAGATTCCTACCCTGCAGCAGGTTTATTGTTTTACAGAAGGCGAAGATGTTGTCAGCTGGGAATCATTAAAATTAACCCCGGATACTGCGGCACTCGCCGAGATTGAAAGAAGAAAAGCGCTGGTTAAAGAAGAAGATATTGCCACTATCATTTACACCTCGGGGACAACAGGAAAACCGAAAGGAGTGATGTTAAGCCATAAAAACATTATAAGCAATGTAAAAAACCTGATGGAGGTGATCGATGGGATTGGCATTAAAGATAAAAGATGCCTGAGCTTCCTTCCGCTGAACCATATTTTCGAAAAAACGATCACTTACATTTACCTGTATAATGGCTTCACCATTTATTATGCGGAGGGCATGGAAACGATTGCCGACAATTTAAAAGAAGTGAAACCCGCCTTGTTCGTCACGGTGCCCCGGCTCCTGGAAAGGGTTTATGAAAAGATCATGAACACCGGTAGTGAACTGACCGGCATTAAAAAGAAACTATTCTTCTGGGCGGTAGACCTGGCTAATAAATTCAAGCTAGGCAATAATAATCCTATCTACAATATGCAACTAGCCATTGCCGATAAACTTATTTTCAGCAAATGGCGGGCGGCTTTGGGTGGCAATGTATACGCGATCGTAGTAGGTGGCGCAGCCTGTCCGCCCAAACTGGCTAAACTGTTTACCGCAGCCGGTATCCCCATTATGGAGGGTTATGGCCTGACCGAGAGTTCCCCGGTAATCACGGTGAATCGTTTCGATAAAAAAGACCGCAGGATCGGCACTATAGGACCCGCGATCAAAAATGTAGCGGTTAAGATCGCCGAAGATGGGGAATTGCTCACTAAAGGCGATCATGTGATGGTAGGCTATTATAAAAACCCGGAAGAAACCGCGAAAGTGATCGTAGATGGCTGGCTGCATACCGGTGATATAGGTACCGTAGTCGAAAAGCGCTTTTATAAAATCACCGATCGTAAAAAAGAATTATTCAAAAACAGCGGCGGTAAATATATCGCGCCACAACCTATAGAAAACCTGCTTCGGGGTAGCCGCTTTATAGAGCAGGTAATGGTCGTGGGTGCCAATGAAAAATACGTAGGCGCACTGATCGTGCCTAATTTTGAGAACCTCAAAAAATGGATGTCACTAAATGGGTTGCCCTTCACGAATATACCCGATGCCATTAGCAATCCCCTGGTGTTGAAACACTATAAAAGCATTATGGACGGGTTTAACAAGGAACTGAGCGCGATAGAGGGAATCAAACGATTCCGTTTGTTGCCTAAAGAGTTTACCGTAGAGTCGGGTGAATTAACCCCTAAATTAAGCATGAAAAGGAAAGTGATCCTGGAACACTTTGCTAAAGAGATCAAAGCTATATTTTCAAAATAAATACGAAAATATAGCGTAAGCCAAGTATCGTATTAAATTTTATTATACATTTGCACCCGATTTTTGCTTCAACTTTCGTTTAAGTAGTAAATCCGAATTTATACCCGGCGAGTCGTTGCAAGTTCGGCATACATGTTATCATGTTTTAGGAGCGACCGGGTATTTTTTGTACCCGTTTATATGGCGCAAGACTTTAACCAACTCATACAGGAACACTTCGGCCTATTATCAGCCAATGAATTGTCGCTGTTACGCGGCTACTTCCGGGAAGAAACCCTTGAAAGGAATACATTCTTTACAAAGTCGGATAAGATTTGTGACCGGCTGAGCCTCGTCACCTCGGGCATCCTAAGAGTTTATGCTTTATCGGACGGTAAAGAGATCACCCAATGGATTTCTACAGAAAACTTCCTGATCACGGAAGTGAGCGGCTTCTTTTTCGATCAGCCCAACCGCTGGACGATACAAGCTTTTACCGACACTACGCTGCTGACCATTAGTAAAGCAAATTATCATAAACTTTGTTCCGATTTTCCCAAATGGCATGAAATAGAAAAACGGTTTATTGTGAAATGCTTTGCGATGATCGAGGACCGCATCTTCTCCCATTTATCGATGAGCGCTGAGGAGCGGTATCAACAATACTTCCAACAACATAGTGCTTTGTTTAACCAGGTGCCCTTACAATACATTGCTTCTGTACTCGGCATGACGCCCGAGACCTTCAGCAGGATCCGGAAAAAGCAGGCCGAAAATTCTTGATATTTATCAAGCACTGCCGCCTTTAAAAGGGCCACTTTTGCCTTATAACATAAATCAAATGAATAGGAGCAAAAGTATCGATCGCATCTTGAAATTGGAAGAAGCCGGGCAGTTCCTGCTTGCTATATTCCTGTTTAGCCTTTTAGACTATAGTTGGTGGGTATTTCCCGCCTGCCTGTTGCTTCCCGACTTATCTATGATCGGCTACCTGGGCGGCGCTAAAACCGGTGCAAGGTTGTATAATATTTTTCACAATAAATTCGTGGCGATACTGGTTTTGATAACCGGGTATTGGTTGAGCATTTCCTGGCTTGCGTTGGCAGGTATTATTTTACTGGGGCATTCGGCTATGGACCGGGTGCTGGGTTATGGCTTGAAGTATGATGAGGGTTTTGAACATACCCATTTGGGAAGGATCGGGAAGAAGGGAAAAATGAATGATTAAAAAGATACGGACCTTTTACTAAAAAGGTGCAGACGTTTTGTTCAAAACATACAGACGTTTTTGATAAAAGAAACAGGCGTTTTTATCCTATGAAGTTTTCTTTTGTAAAAGGCTTATAAAGAACACATTACAAAGGGCAAAAGAAAAGCCCGTATTGCTGTATTTTGCCTAATTTTAAGGCACAACAAATACTCAATAAGGCTCAAATAATCCACTTTCCCATATGTCCTACCTCAATATCGTAATGCCCTTAAAAGACTTTCTTATTTATATAAAAGAAATAGTTGTACAACAGGGTGCATATATTTACCTGGAACAAAAAACCGACAAGGAAACAATTACTTCCATTAAACTGGACTTAGATAATATCGAACAAATACCGGCCAACCGGGCACAATACCTTAAATTTTTCATCAGCAATAAAGAGCTGCTGAAGAAAAATGATAGCTTTTATGAGGATGAAAATGATAGCTATGCCATAGAAGGCAGTGGTGGCAGGCAAGACCAGGAGCATGTAGAGCGTATTGCCTTAAGGATTATTTCCAAAACACCGGACAAAGAGATTGCCAACTTGTTTAAAAACATAAAAAACAAACTCAAAAAAGACCCGGAAATAGGTATGGGTGTCAGCGGTAATGCTGCGCTACATAAAAATTATTTTTACCAGAAAGCGCTGGTGGGTAAGCTAGTCTTCAAAACCGACTTTTACAATGAACAAGCACCGCTCATCACAATCATTTAACACCAGAATTTTCACGCGGGCGCAGCAAACATAAGCTACTTTAAGTATATTTATAAGCGCAATTCAATCAATAGACTTAAGCGTTAAACAATATGCAAAAAAACACTCCTACCATCCGGAAAGCCACAGCAGCTGACCTGGAAACCGTATACCAGATGATCTGTGCGCTGAGAGATGAGACACTCGACCCGCAGGCTTTTAGCCAGGTGTTTCTTCACAATATCAATCATGCAGATTGCTTCTATTGTATGGCAAGCCTGGAAGATAAGCCGGTCGGCTTTATCAGCCTGCATATACAGCAATTGTTGCACCATAGTGGGGCCGTAGGTGAAATACAGGAGTTTTACATGGACCCGGACTACCGGGGTAAAGGAGTAGGCAAACTACTCATGGAGGCCATAAAAAATCATGCCGCTGCCAAAGGCGTTAAAAGCCTGGAAGTAGCCTCCAATAAAAAGCGTACTGAAAACGTGAAAGTCTATGAAAAGCTGGGCTTCCGGCTCACGCACAATAAATTCACCGGCCCAGCTCAGGATTAGCCAAAAAGAAACCTCCCGTGCCTATTGTCCAGGAATGGAACATGCAGGGAGGTGTAGTATGAACAAATTTAAAATCTGATGGATGATTTTTGCGTTCAGACTTGTTTAGTGTTAAGATTATTTTTTTCAAATTGCAGGCTTCAGAGAAGTCCTCCCTATAAATGCTTTACTGCAGCATTCCGTTGCCTGAAATTTGTTAATAAGATTTTAATACACCATTAAGTACGCAACAATATTTATCCTCCACAGAAACAAAGTAATTATAGCAACAAACAGCAGGCGGTTGTAACCGCCTGCTGTTCCTGTTAAATACATGAATCTGGTATAACCAGGCTCATGGAATTAAGGTTGATACACTACTTTAAACGTATGTACTTCATTAGCTTGAGTCACTTTTACGAGGTAAGTACCTTGTGCCAAACCATCCAGTTGGATCTGGCGTAAACCTGGCTCTTTAGTATTTCCACTACCGGCAACTTTTACAGATTGCCCGGTCAAAGCAATCACTTCGATACCCGCACCTTCGTAACCTGCAGGTAAGCTAATGTATACTGTTCCTGCTGTTTTAGTAGGATATACTTCGATACGCTGTGTTTTACAGTCTGAATTTACATTCACGGTACTACTGTAGCTAAACATACCATCTCTGTCTACCAAACGTAAGCGATAGAAAGATTTACCATTCACCGTATTTTTATCCGCATAAGTATAACTGCTGATTGCCTGAGCGTAAGCAACATTCCCGATAGCCTCAAACTTACTGCCATCAATACTGCGCTCTACCACGAATTGTTTAAAGTTATCGGATTTTACAACTTCCCAGCTTAGTACCGCCTGGCAGTTTTGCATGGTTGCAACAAAACCCGATAAAGTAATAGGCAAAGGTTCCGCTAAAGTAATCCGGATTTCATCGCTGATCGTACAGCCATCCACAAAGTTAACTGCAACGCTATACAGACCGGTATCTGTGATCACTAATGAATCTGCGGTACTGTTGTTGCTCCAGGTATATTGAGAAGATGGATTGCCAAAGAAACCGGTAGTATGTAAAGTATAAGGAAAATCTGTAGCTAACAAAGCTGTATCCGGCCCTAAACCGTAGATAGGCGCAGCGCCGTCATAAGGTGCGATCGTCCAGTTCGTATTATTGCCCTGGTCAATAGAATGATTGCGTGCGGTAAACGGCGCTGCTGCTCCAGCAGCGGTGATACGACGTAAACGTACGTAGTCGAAATTCACATCACCGTTAATACGGGTAATCGTCGCATTCGCGGTAACACTGCTGCTCACGATCTCGGTCAGGCGGCAAGGCGTACCGCTGCCAAACCAGGCATTATTGACTGTAGTATTCGTGCCTGCCGTTAAGGTATAGATACTGCCCGGGAAGAAGACCAGGGTGTCAATGGTATTGCTACCATTAATGATGCCACTTCCTTTATATTCTACTCTACCCAACGTGTTACCAGACCCTACGATACCTACCGCAGAAGCATTGCTCGGATCGGTAAAGTTTAAGCTACGCACCGTTGTTGTAGCCATATTCACAGAGGTAGCCAGCGTATTGGTTACATTCACCGTATCATAGGTCATACCCGCAGCCTTGAAATCGCTGGTGGTAATAGAAGAATTAGCCGCATTAAGACTATGGTTCGCAATAACTCCCTGGAAACGCCAGCCGAAAGGAGCGGCAATTTTTGAATTACTGATGTTAATTGCGAATACATTGTTTGTTCCTGCCGAGTTATCTACTTGCCAAACCGAAAGTTGCACCCCGGAAGCATTAAAGGCACCATTGAGGAACCCAATATTGGTTTGCGCATTACTATAGTTGTTCAACAGGGTCAGACTGCTCCCGCTCTTATCAATATTAAAATCAAAATCTCCCAATACACTTCCTTTCAGATAGGCAGGAAGGGGACCTTTAGGGGTTACCAAACCATTAAAAGTAACGGTTGGATTCAGGATAATGCTGTCGCCCCAGATCTCCATATTGAAAGAGGAGGATTTATTGATCGTCGGGCTATTGATCGCCCCGGTCCAATCCAGGTTTCTGGTATAGGCATTACCATTGTTTACAGTAACCGTTCTACTTGCAGGAGTAAAACCACTGTTTGCATTAAAATAGACATCGTCATAAACCGTAGGAATACAAGCGCCGCCGGCACCACCACTGGTCAAACTCCAGTGACTGGCATCGTTCCAATCGCCGGAACCACCCACCCAGTAATGCGGTGCGCCCGCAGCTGAAGTAATATTCCAACCGGAATTACCGCCCGCGTCAGCACCACTCACCGCAACCGGCGGAACGCCTGTAGCGATCATATTCTGTAAATAAACGTTGGCAATATTGAGGACAGCTGTAGGATTGAACTGGAAAGTACCGGTATTATTACCCCGGATTTCCAATAATCCGGTACAGGCTGCTGATTGTGCCTCAAAATATTTATTGATGGTATTGGTACCTGCAATCCTGTAAACACGGGACCCGGTGAAGATCAGGGTATCTATAGTATTCGTACCCATTATCGTTCCGGCACCTTTAAATTCCAGCCTGCGAATCGTATTGCCGCTATAAATCTTAGCTACACTTGTTGGTGTAGTCGCCGTGAAAGTAAGTGCCCCAATCGTACTCTGTGCAATAGAAAAAACATCAGTAGCACCGGCATAAGACAGGTCAATAGCAGGATAAGTCCTGTTAGCAATATTCAAATACAGATCCGAAAGCAGATAAGAACCCTCCGCCTGCAGGAAATTGGAATTACCCGTATAAGCCCAGGTATTACCCACGCGAATATTAGCATTGGTAATATCGGCATAACGCACATTATTATTGTTACTGCTGAAAGCACGTACATATAAGGTTCTCCCGGTCATGTCGAGGCGGCCGGCTGTAAAGGTAATTAATGCGTTCGTATTGGTCCAGTTGTCCGCAAAAGTCAATTTTCCGTTAGCGGTTTTATTAACCGTTACATTTAAAGTACCTAATGTACTACCGTTAGTAGTAAAAATTGAGGTACTGTCCGTTCCTACAAACTCTATGGTAGTCGGGCTGGCATTGGTAAACGTAATAGCCGGGTTCAGGAAAGCGGAACCATATACCCGGAAACGGGTACCCGGAACTTGTGAGAAATTAGAAGTCCCCACTCCGGATAGCCAGGAGATATTGTAGCAATAAGCATTACCACTTGTGGTCACAATATTGCCCGTAGATAAACCACTGGCCGCGTTAAAAACCACCGTATCGGCGATAAAAGGGATACAGGCACCGCCGGCACCGCCACTGGTGTAACTCCAATGGGTATTGTCGTTCCAGTCACCGGCACCCCCTACCCAATACAAGGTAGTACCGGCTAAAGAGGCCGGAGCTGTAATGTCAAAACCAGTATTACCACCACCATCAACACCCGATACCGGGATCGGCGTGTTATTACCTTGTGCCGTAATGTTGGTTAAAAACACATTATTCATCAGAGCCGTCGCAGCAGGGCCGAAATTCAGGGTAGCTATATTGCCGGAATCCGCCATAACTTCTGTAAAGGCCTGGCAGCTCAAACCCTGGGCACGCAGGTACTGGTTGATATTAATGGTGCCCCCTAAAGTAGAACTTTGATTGGCACCGAGTAATAAACTATCAAAGGTATTTACCCCGTTAGCGGTTAGCTGCAACCTTGCCAGAGCATTCAAGGTACCTACCGTATTGTCATTACCCAGGAAATTGCCTGAATTCTGAAAGGTCAATTTCCCAATGTTGTTATTGTTATAGACACGCCCGCGCCCCATGAAGACAACTGTATCAATAGCATTGCTATTGGTAACTGTGGCAAAGGAGCCGGTGTTGGTATTGGTAAAAGTCAATTTGGATATAGTCGCATTCGAAACATTCATATCGCCATCAAACAAGCCCCCACAGTTTACCGTATTATAAGTATTGCCATCAATATTTAAAATGGAGTTCGCGGTAAGATTGGAATTTGTTGCCAATAACGTTTTATTAGTACCGGTAAAGACCCAACGATAAGAAAAGGCCAGATTTGCTCCGCTAACATCAAGGCTCCTGGCAGTACTTCCAACACTATTAAACTGATAAGCTTTGATTACTTTTCCGGCCGCATTAAAGGTTCCGGCGGCAAGGTTAATGTTGTTTAAGCTGCTGGTTGAAGCATTTACAAAACTGTCTGTAAGGTTGAGGCTTCCTCCGGATTTGTTGATCTCAAAAGCGAACACCCCATTTACCGTACCGTTCGTCGTAAAAGTGTTTGAAGTTCCGCCACGAAATACAAAACCCTGCGCAAAGCTCATATTGGGTGTAATAGTAAGATTTCCCCATACTTCCACCGTATAAGCATTATTGCTGCGGCTAAATACCGGTGTATTCGCTACATCTGCGGCCCAGCTCATGTTGTTACAAAAACCGTTGGCATCGAGCGAGACGGTCCGGGTTGGTGCTGTTGTTCCAAAACCACTTTGGTTGTTGAAGAATACATTGTCGGAGGCTGAAGGGACAATGCTGGGAATACTTCCTGTGGGGCTGCCCAGCCGCCAGTGATTCAGATCACTCCAGCTACCGCCACCGTTGACCCAATAATAGTCTGCTGCGCTTGCCTTAAGGGCACCAAGCGGCAGCAAGCACATAAGTAATGCTTTTCTCATTAAGTAATGATTGATTTGGTTAAAAAATGTTTACATACTGTACTATACTGTTGACACAGGAAGGCGGGATTTTTTTCAGGGAGTCGGTAAGAGGTTAATCAGGTTACTGCGGAATAATGGCCGTTTTATAATACCGGTCACTAATTAATAATACAGGCCGCATAGCATAAAATTTATCTCATGAATAAAATCATTGAATGGTTAAACATCTATTCAAACTATTAGGGAGTAGCGGTTGATTCGAAAAGAGCCTTAAAGCGTTTGCTGTAGTGCATTGACAAGATTTCGTTTCACAACAACAGCCACAATGACAGCATCAAAACGCTTTTCTTTTGTCTTCAAAAGCAACAAACCTGATCTGAACCTCCTCTAAACCCTGCTTAGCCCACACGATAACATCAGGTAAAAATTTATGCGCACAATGATAGCCCGATTCTGTCTTAAGGCATAATATTGGGGTATCCATTTGCGGGAATACAGATAGTAAGGCTTTATTTAAAATTGATTATCAAACAATAACACATAAATAAATAATAATAAAAAATCAATCAAACAATCTACGCTATTATAACAGGATAGAAAAAATGAACTGGCTTACTATTCAAAACGTAGCGACCACCATTCATACCGTCATAAAACACTGTATAAAGTCTGGAATAGCCGGACAGAACCATCTGTCATTATGACTATATTTTAGCAAAAGATACCCGGACCCTATCCCCGAAGGAGTGGGTACCAACCGGCCTGCAAGGACATAAATATGCTTACCCGGACACGCCCTTTTGACCGGGCCCGGGTACTCTATGCTAGTCTGAAAAATCCTTAGGGGTTTATGCTTTTCCGTTCCGGAGCTCTTCCTCCAGATATTGTATAAAAAGAGAAGGCGCAATACCCGTAACCGATTTGAATACGGCAGCGAATTTACTATGGGAAGAAAAACCGGCCTCCTCTGCCAGCGTGCTGATTTTATACTGCCGCCATACCGGTTCATTTTTCAGGCGCTCCATGATATAATTCACGCGGAGCTCATTAATATAGCCATTAAAATCTTTTTGCTTGTGCAGGTTGATTACCCGCGAAAGATATTTGGTATTCGTATTAATATGAGTGGCCAGGTAAGCCAGAGAAATATTCCGGTTGGTAAACAATACACTCTTTTCAAATTCCTGCAGGCTGGCCAATATTTTTTGCTTTGTTTCTTCGGGCAAAGCCGGGACCTCCCTGGCAGGCACTTCATCGACTGTAGGCATTGCTTCCGGTATGAGTATTTCACCAGGAATAGCTACAGGTAATTGCTTTGGGCTCTGCTCTTCTCTTTCCTTAATCTGTGCCAGGACGGCTTTGAATCTCACTTTTTGCTGTCGCCAAGTTACCACTATAAAAATGATGGTTCCAAGAATGATAATAAGGGCTATAAGGATGAGTACATTTTTATAGCTACCCTGCTTCACTTCATGTTGATAGTTTTTTTCTAAATCTGAAAAAGTACGGTCCAGGAAAGAATCATTCCTTATCGTTATTGTCGTCCTGGCCGTATCCTGCATCTTCTGGGCCAGGCTCAATTGGTCTATATCGGCCACCATAGCGGCATACTTTTTTACGGCCTCATAAACTACCAGTTTTAATTGCTGATAATGCGTACGATCTGCTATGCCCTGCGCACTATCCAGCCATCGTTTAGCGGTCTTCAAATCGGCCAATTCCATATATATTTCCGACATGCCCTTCATTATGAGTCCGCCAACATAATTCTCTGGAAATTTCTCCAGATACTTTAGCCCACTATTATAATGGAGCAAAGCCGAATCATACATTTTCAAGCCGGCGTAGGCATCTCCTGCCAGCTGTTCGTTATTTGCCGTCAGTAAGTCTATATCTTTTTTTGACGCATGATTAAAATGTCTTTGTGCATTATGAATATCTGCAATCGCTTTCCGGTATTTTTTCTCTTCGAAGGCGCAAAAGGCCTGTTCCTGGTACATAAAGCCGATCGTGCTATTCGCTCTTTCCGGGTTATCAATTTTCCTGGCGATGGCCATAGCCTCCTGAGCGTATTTATTTGACTTTTGAAACAACCGGAGCCCCCTGTATTGCGAGGCCAGGAAGCCAACCACCCTTGCCTGCCAACTGTAATCATCGGTTTGCTTAGCAAGTTCCTGGGCTTTTTCTGCAAAAACAACAGCATTGCTTAAATCCCCGGTTTGCTGGTATAAGGTAGCGGATAACATCAGGCTGCGCACCTTAAAAGTGGCCCCTTCAGCATGGTCAAAAAGAGAATCTGCTACCCTTAAAGCCTTATTAAAATCAGTATGGGAAGTTTCCAGGTAGGTTTCGAGGTATATTTTCTCAAAAACTTCCGGATCCTGTGCATACACATGCTGCCACAATAGGGTAAGCAGGCTTACCAATAATAAAATTTGTTTCAATGTTAAGTAATTAAAAATACCATCAGAGCGCTAAAATAATCAGCGCGTTTTTGACATTATTTAATCACAGGAAGGCAGCATTTTTTCGGTAGTCTAAAAAGACTATTAGGTGCCGCAAAAATAATATCCAATTTCACATTACCTAATTAAATTTCAAAATTTATCGGAATAGTCATAAAAAAATCAGGCCTACATCAAAAAGTAAAAAATCATTTCAATAATCTGCTTTAAGGTTTAGTCCTCGAAATGCCCTGGCGCGTATTACAACAAACCTGTAATAAAAGGCTTAGTGGCTCCTAACAGATAAATATAATCGGGGTTTAATCCCCTTGCACAGCAAACTATATTCAAATTACTTTACATAAATAAAACAGCAATGCTGTACAAGTATAATTAACAACTCAAGAAACTATTAAATAATTCAATCTTTATGGAAAACCTCCGGTTATTAAAAGCTACAGACCTTGCACCCGAATATAAAGGCATCGCAGATGAAATTGCAGATACCCTCATCTTATCGGCAGAACGAGCGCTGATAGCAACAGAGTATCCCCGCAAGGCAAGTATGCCTTCTGCACCGGGATCTTTTGAGCAACTCTCGCTCGATTATATGAAAACGTTTGACAGGAATGCTTTCAGTAGCGGTAAAGAACGGGTTTTAAGGAGTAGTAAACTTCAGATGCTGATAGACCGCCCGCTTTTCCGGGCTGTAGACCTGAAAAGCAGCATCGGAATTTACGAACAGATTTTCGATGCTGATCGAAATCATTTTTCCCGCCCACTTACTCTGAAAACAGACCTTATGAACAAAGGCCAATCTAATCTGTTGTTCCAGATCAATGGCCTTTACTGCCTGGATGAAACCAATTCTATAAAGAATGATTTCATCAAAATGCAGGCTGTCGTGACCGATGGAATGGGTAATACCTACACCAGCGGACAGCTGGACCTGGAACGGGATTGGGATACCGGAGAAAGTAATAACTGGAAAGCAGATGGTGCGCCGAAACCGCTTGTGAATTTTAATCTCGACTTTGGCAGAGGCTGGCCCAGGACGTATACAGCCGTTATCTCCATGTCGGAAGGTTATGAAAGTGACGGGGTGAAAAAGCTGGCAGCACTAATGGGTAAAGTGCTCGATAAAGTGGAAGAAAAAATAGTGGAGTACCTGAAAAGTAAATTAGGTCCCCTGGCCGCAGCAAAAGTAGGCGCTTTGATAGGCTCCCCGGGTGGTGTCTTAGGTATGGCCATAGGCGCTGTGGTTGGTGCTATAATAGGCGCAGTAATTGCTTATGTAATTGACAAATTATTCAATTGGCTCAAAGAAATATTCATCGAAACCAAGCTATTCACGCCAATCCCCTTTGCCTTCACTATTCCTTACAGCGGCTATCAATTAGGGAACGAATACATCCAGAACCTTACCTGGACCGATCACAGTTCCCGGTTCATTATACCGGTTGAAGCCTTGCTGCAATGGGGTAATGCCAATAGTGAACTTTCCGCATTAACCCAGGAAAATAACAAAACACAATCTGTTTTTAAAGTAAGTAATGATCACAAGATCCTCTGTAACTGGTATGGTAACAAGGTATGGATCGATACAAAAGGAATGGCATCTGTAGACGCTATGATCACACCTATAATAAACAAAGACAGCAAAGAGCTCTATTTATTTGTAATCGGCCTGGACAATAAAGTCTGGTACAGCAGGAGCGCTACTACGCTGGATAAAGACAATGCTGCCAAACATCCCCGGTTTGCCGAATTTACAGAATGGCTGCCGGTTTTAGATGGCGAATTTATCCAGGGCACCAAAATAGCTGCGGTATCCAGGGATAGTGGAAATATAGACTTATTCGGTACGGCATCAGATGGAAAAATATGGACCGCTGCTATCGGTAGCCAGACATCGGGCGAATGGGCAGGATGGTGGTCTATAGCTGAGCCCGTTTCTTTACCCGGGGCTACAGTAGCAGCCATCTCAAGGTCCAAAGGCGTACTGGACATTTTTGTCAGCGGACTTGATGGAAAGATCAAGTCCAGCAGCTATATCCCTGATGCGGGTAATGGCTGGAACGAATGGTTCGACATTTTAAATCATGATCAATTCATCCCGGGAATAGAGGTAACTGCATTGTCAAGGAGCGAAAACCTTATTGACCTGTTTGCCATTGATAGTAATGGGACCCCTTATGCCGCATCCTGGAACCCGCAACAAGGATGGCAAGGCTGGACTAAAATCACTAACGGACAATTTACGCCCGGATCTGTGATTTCGGCGGTCGCCCAAACACCCGGGCACCTGGATATATTTTCCATAGCGCCAGATGGCAGAGTCTGGACCGCAGCAAAAGGGCCGCAGACTAATAATGAATGGGCCGGATGGTGGCCCGTAGGAGATTGGGAATTCGAAGAGGGTGCTAATCTTACCGCACTTACGAGCGATAATCATCCTTTACAACTATATGTCATCGGCAAAGATGGCGAAAGTTGTATGGCAAGATACGCCGATGAAAAGTGGGAATGGTTTACTTTATAGACAGCAACGCCTGTTGCTATCAACATAGATAAAATATAGTATAGCAGGCAGCATCAATCCGACAACTAAAAACTTCCTTATAAAAGTATAGCAGGCATAAATGCCTGCTATACTTTTGAGCTATTCGTTTAATCAATTATTGTTTCATCACTTTATAAGTAGCCTGGTGTCCCGCTATCTTCAGGTAATAGAACCCTGAAGGCATACCGGACAAATCAATACTTAATTGTTCCTCTGCCCCTCCATTTAAATGCCCGTTCCACACTTGCCTTCCTGTAGCGTCAAACAGAATGACTTTACCGCTCAGGCTACCCTGTGTTACTTCCAAATGAAGGGTTTGTGCTACCGGGTTAGGATATAACGACACTAAAGGAACGGCAGCATTTAAAGTATAAGCCGCAAGATCAGTTTGTAATACTGACTGCGAATGGCTATACTTTAATCGTACCACTACCGGTATATGATCGGAAGCATCATGCAAGGCTGAAGTAATCGTTGAAGTATACATGCCATATGGCGGCGTGTTCAAAGCCTGGTTATAATGCAGGCCATCATTACCATAGGCTTTGTAAGAATTAGCTTCCAAACCATAAGTACCACTACCCTGCATTAAAGCGTCCGAAAAAAGAATCATATCAAAACGATCATCCATACCACCGGTAGCACCACCGCCAAAAGCTGTCGTACGAGGCGACTGGGTATGATGGATCGCATAAGCACCGTTATTCCAGTTACCCGTCATACTCACCACATCATTAAATTTTCCATCAGGGTAGCCATCAGCCTGTACCAATTTCTGATAAGCACCTTCGTAGGAACTGTAAATATTAAAGTCGCCACAAACCATAAAGTATTTACCGGCAGCCATATTGTTCGTTACCGCCCGTAAATTAGTTACTTCCGCTTCCCGCAAAGCGGCATCAGCGCCGGTATTACTGGATTTGAGGTGCGCTGCGTAGAAGATCAATGTATCGCCGGTTGCCAGATGTCGCAATTTAAATTCGTTAATATCACGCAGCGCTGTTGCTATGGGTGTATTACTTATAAACTGGAATTTGGCTGTTTTGAAATAAATACCGTTGTCACTATCGGGACCATTGATAAAAGTGCCGCCACTATAAGTAACAGAATCATAATTCAGCACATTATTCAGGTAGCGGTTAAAACCAGTAAGAGAAGACAATTCCTGCACGACCAATACATCCGGCTGCACTTCGCCTAAAACAACCCGGAAAGCCGGATCCCTTGCATCAGCGGTGCTTCCGGGATAATTGAGCAGGTTGTAATTCATCAAAAGAATAGCGGTATCTTGTAGCGGTGCAATACTACTATCTGTTGTAAATGCAGTACCATTCCAAACCGACACAAGATTCGTATCACACCTGCTACGCACCCATACATAATAAGTAGTTGCCGGATCAAGCCCGGGAAAATTATAACTGTTAGCGGCAAGCCAGGCGCCACTCAATGGTGTATCCGGGGTAGTACCAATAGCGACTTCATAATTCAGTGCGTTTATGGCCGTTTGCCAGTTCAGGCTGGCAGCACTATCGCTCACATCACTGATCAGCAGCCCGGAAGGTGCAGTACAACTTAGTGCTGTAGTTCCGCTGATGCTGATATCGTCTACGGCAATCTTATCCCGGGAGCCACTGGTACTTACCGATTCCCAATACACCCAGCGTAATTGCACTTCTGTTTGATTCTCGGCCGCAGCTGGTAATAACTCGGTAAACAATGCGGAACTATGGCCATTGGCGTTACCGGCACTGGAATAAGTGGTAGCCGTACCTATGTTGATAAAACTACCCGTGTTCCCGATGCGGTATTGTAAAGCAATGCTGTTGTCCCGGGAGGCCTGGTTATATATTGTTCGGCAGATCCAGGAGATTTGTACGGCAGTCTGTCCCTGGGTATTGATAGCAACAATCAGCGCACCGGCCGGATTAGTACCGGAGGCTAACAAGCCGATACCGTTATCGCCCAGGTGATACCAGCCGCCTGCATTCGAGGTCGGGCTGCTGCCTTGCACCGGCAGATCTCCTGTGGCCAGATTAGGCGTTCTTGTCGTTTGTATCGAAGAAAATCGGTGTACTGCAACACCGGCAGGTAAGCCGGCCGAATATTGACCATTTAAGTTAAAGGGTAGCGTTACAGCTACGGGATTCGTTTGAGCCTGAACCAATGCAGTAAAAGCCTGCAGGATAAGGGTAAGCAAGCATAGGATGCGTAATCTTGTATTCATTGTTTAAACATTTTAAGGTGAACAAATTAATAGCTGCAATTAAACGCTTACCTATTATTTAAATATTTAAACCATGTTTTCTATTTATTAATTTTACAAGTCTTTATAATTAACTAACAATCATTTACAAATAAAAATAAAATATAAAGAAGCGATAGGCAACCAAGCTATCTATCCTTATACCTATTATCAATTATCGATTGACCAGTTCCTATTCAAAAAAAATGTAAAGAATAGTTCAAGCACTCTTTTTAGCGAAAAAGAGGCATTTAAAAACAAGAAAACATAATCATAATACATTATAAACAAACAATGTATTATTTATGAATATAAAAAAACATAAAATATTAGAACTATTGCTATTAAACATTTATATTGCAGCAAGTGTTCTAAATGTTTTTATTTAATCCATTAAAAATTAAATTTATGAAATCACTCTTTCTCCTTTTCGCTTTAAGCGCGCTCTTCTTTGTAAAAAACGGGTTCTCCCAGGGAACGGTTCCGGCGCCCGACCGTTCCTTTAAAGTAACCAGGTATGACCCTGGAGCTACTATACCTGGTTATGCCAGTGCCCCATTGACCCTGACGATAAAAGCAAACAGTATTTTCGGTGGCACAACCACTTCAGCAAAAACTTATCCTGCAAGTAATACCACCCAGCAATCTCATTTCTCCAGTGCTTCCATTTTTTCCGCCCCCTATACGTTCCAGATCAGTGGCATGTTCCCGGGAAATACCAGCAACTGGTATGCCCTACCTACAACAGTAGGCGGTGAAACTGATGTTATCGCAACGGATCCTGGCATGACCTATCATAGCGGTGGGTATGGCATTTCTGTCACCGTTAAATGCGTCGCTGCCAGAACTTACGAGATCCGCCCTACAAGATTTGAATGTTATATAGTACCTTGTCCGGGAGGTGGTGTCATTCCCACTTCAGGAACCGCCATACTACAAAGCCAGAGTGAACCGCCGGCTATTTTCCCTAACCCGGTAAATAATCGCATGAATTTAAGTGTTTACGCTGTTAAAGACCAATCTCTAAATATAGTGATTACGGATATTTTAGGCAGAAAAATATTGAATGTGCAACAAGAGGCCAAAGCAGGAAAGAATGTATTCCCGATTGTTACGGATCAATTAAGTCCCGGGAATTATTTCGTTACGTTCACCCTGGACAACAAAGTGACCGTATTGAAATGTTCTAAATAAAAATGAAAATTTACGCAACAAAAAAACAGGAGCAAAATTGCTCCTGTTTTTGCTTTTAATAAAGGTAAACATAAAAATGCTATTTAAATATATACCAGATGAAGTTGCCTAATGTTTCTTTCTCTGCTCATATGTTGCATGCAACTGCCCGCAAGCGGCCTCTATGCCGGAACCGAATTGTGTTCTCCTTGAAGCGTAAACATCCCGTGCCTGTAACTGCTCCACGAATTGAGCCACGCTTTCAGTAGACGGTTGCCGGAAATCAGGATGTGCGCCCAGGGCCGTATTATACCGGATTACACTGATATGATACAATTCCGGGCGATACTGCGCTTTTACCAGGGCTACCAGTGCATCCAGGTGCGCTTCGGTATCATTGACTCCTTTAATCAAAAGGTAAGCCAAAAAAACTTTGCGATTATTGGCTTTTACATAGTTATTCAGGACCAGGAGATTGTCCCTCAAAGAGAACTTATCTTCCAGTGGGATAAGCTCCCGACGCTGTTCCGGGAATGGTGAATGGACGGATAAAGTGATGGTCACATTGGGAAACTCCTGGACTAAACGCTCCAGATTTGGGGCAAACCCTACGGTGGATACTGTAATTCTTCTTTGCGAAAGCCCGCCGTAACCTTTTGTGGTGAAGGCCTTGATAGCAGTAAAAATATTTGGATTAGCCAATGCCTCTCCCATTCCCATAAATGCAATACTGTCGGGTAAGCTGTTTTGCCAGTGAGGATGATACACCTGTGCGCAAATTTCATCGGCCGTAAGATTTCTCATTAAGCCCATAGCTGCAGTAGCACAAAAACTACAGCCGAGCCCACAACCGCATTGCGAGGAGATACACATTGAAGTCCAGCCGGTACGATAATGAGATAGTACTGTTTCAATTTTCGCTCTGGATTTTGTTTCAAAAAGGACTTTCTCCACCTGCTTTGAGCGATGACTTTCGATAAAGGAAAGTGGTATGGGCGTTGCACCAAAACCGGAGCTGAGGGCTGCTCTTAAAGATTGAGGCAACTCCTTTACGTCTTCAAAATTTGCTACACCTCTTTGCAGGGAATGTACTAATTGCTGAAAACGATAGGCAGGCTGGCCGGAATCGGCCAGATAGGATTGAAGCCGCTCTAATATGCCTCCCATAGGCGGACTGGGTAATGTTCTAATGTTCATTTATAATGTTTGTTTTTTAGATTAATGGCTTATTCCTTCCAGCCACATTTATCCTCCCAATTTGCTTAACTGAACCAAAAGTTGCTTATTGGCCGCACACAACCTCAACGCCTGTACACTCAATCAAGCCCAATAAAGAATCTTAAAGGTTTTTGGGGACCAAGAATACCAACTCAAGTGTTGTATTAATCAGAAGGGTACAGCTATCATGTAATGCTCCAGGGCAAAGCAGAAGCTCAGCCATGTTGCTTAAAATTGTTAACCGGATTGTTTATGCTAAAGCTGGGGATTTAAACGGCAAATACTGTTCGGAGATATCTGTAATGAGTGTAATAAATAAGCATAATTTCTTTCTAAGTATATCAATAAAAATACGGTTGCCTGAAAGCAATCCATTAGTTGATCCGTATGTGAAGGAAATTATATTTTACATTTTTGCCTGTTTGAAGTGCAAAAGTAGGACTTTTATTATAATTCGGCATGACAATCAGCTGGAAGCTTTTTATCAGCTATTGACACCATTATTGGCCCATTATTTTTTGGCGGTGCTTACGCCCCCACTCTGCAATGGTCAGGGTTAGTCCCTGTAGGGTTTTTCCATAATCGGTCAGCTGATAGTATACCGATACCGGTTGAGTGTTGCTCACGGTACGTGAGATCAGCAGGTTCATTTCCAGGTCTTTCAGTTCCCGGCTCAGCATTTTACCGGAGATCCCTTTGATCTCCCGTAATAACTCAGAGTAACGCATCTCCTGAAAACACAAACAAGCGATAATATATATTTTCCAACGACCGCCGATAATATCCATGGTATCGTGAATAGAAAGAATGTTATGACTACAGGATTTAACGATATTGTCCTGATTGTTTTCGGGTTTTATGGTCATACTAAGCGAATAATGGTTACCTGAATGTTACTATTACTTTTAGTAACAAAGTTACTTTAATATAGTTTCCTGGGCTACATTTGCTGCATCAAAAAAATTTAGAAATGGAATTATTACAAGATCTGAACTGGCGATATGCCGTTAAAAAATACATTAATGAAAGTGTGGCGGAAGATAAGCTCAACTTCATCCTGGAAGCCATTAACCTCAGTGCCTCTTCTACCGGTTTACAACCTTACCGGCTAATCGTAATCGACAATGTAGCCTTGAAAGCAAAGCTGGGCGCTACTTCTTTCAACGGACAGATCGCAGAGTCTTCACACTTATTGGTTTTTGCCGCTTACAACGAGGTAAACACGGCACACATACAGGCAATGATTAACCTTACCGCGCAGACCAGGGGCATTCCTGTCGATAGCTTAGAAGGCTTATTGACAACTATGGACGGCTATTTTAAAAGCAGGACTCAGGAGCAGAACAAACACTGGGCAGAAAAGCAGACCTATATTGCTTTAGGCACTGCATTAATTGCCGCAGCAAATGCAAGGGTTGATGCCACGCCTATGGAAGGTTTTGACGCTGATTTATTTGATGAACTGTTAGGACTTAAAGAGAAAGGTTTACATAGTACCGTAATTCTTTCTTTAGGCTACAGGGATGCGGCGAATGATTTCCTGGCGAATGCTCAAAAAGTAAGAATCCCTTTATCTGAAATGATTACCCGGGTAAAATAGTGATTAACTTATAAGCGGCAGGACTTTGTAATCAAGCGGATTATTAATCCAACAGAAGGCTTTCAGGAATAAACCCTGGAAGCCTTTATATTTGATACTGATGACGCTCTGGATGCCTTAATTGGCAAAGCGAAGAATCAAAAATCTAAAATTTGATCTCCGAAAAAATGGAATGTTATTCCTTTTGCTTTAGGGTATATTTTAGACCGTAATATAAATAAAAAACGGAGGTCCTGAATAGAACTTCCATTTTCAAAATAGGTGTCAATACAAAGGTATAATCTCTAAGTGTTTTACTTAAAATGTTCGGAAGTTTTACCTGAGCGTCTTTTGGATACTATCTCTTTTCAAAAAAAAATTAATAACAATAGCCCCAACAAAAAATCCTACAAAATCAAGAAAAACGAACTGGATTTTTTCTTCAGTAAGTAAATTAAATATAATCTTGACTATAATGAGCAAAATAAATGTCAGACAAACAGTCCATATATACTTAAAGATCATTTTCATGAATATATATTTTTGTCTAAGATAAACAATATATCAATAATATTTATACCTAATAATGCTTACTCCACAAGTTTTTAATTTGATCCTCTCTTTTTTCATCTATCAGCAAAGCTAGATTTTTTTATTAATCCACAAGTTTTGGATTTGATCCCAAAAATTGAAATCCATTGTTCGACCTATGTTCGACCCAATAAAAAAGGCTTCCAGGAATAAACCTAGAAGCCTTCATCTTTGATGGTGGTGTGAGCCGGGATCGAACCGGCGACACATGGATTTTCAGTCCATTGAGGCATGGTATATCCAACAAGGTCTGCGTTTCGCTAAAGCTGCACTTGCCGTAGGTTTTCGGTAAAAAATCTCCACCTATTCAGGTTGTATTTTTAACCGAAAAACCTTGTCTATGAACAGCCCCTCAACTGCAGGCGGCTTAGCAAAAGACAATGGAGGAATTTGCACACTTTGATTAGAGGTGAATAATTGGTAGCAATTTATTTATTTAGAAGAGGCCTTATTGCTATACTTGTTTTTTTGGCTCTGTAAGCTGGAGAGCCATTCCTTATACATCTTTTCAGGCATTTCCCGATACCCGAGATTGTAAAGGTTTAAGTAGTGTTGTTGCATTTCTGCAAAGATCATATGGGCATTTTCGTAGTTTTTTTCCTGCTGCTGCTTTTCATAGATGCGTTTCAATGTTTCAGCTTCCAATAGTAGTGCTTGCACATTTCTAGGATGATAGTGCAAGACCAAGTCACAACATTTTAGGATAAAACCGTCATAGTAATTGCCTGTTTGCTTTTCGTAGCATTTGGCCAAATCTATGGCACACAGCGCAATAGCCTTTTGATTGCTCAATGTATCGCAGTATAAACCGTTCTGTATAGCTTTTAGCGATATATAGCCTGTTGTTGTCAGCCAAGCATCTATTGGGAACTCACCGCTGGTCAGTTCCGTATTAAACCAGCCATCACGTTTACTGTAATTCTTGATGTACATATGGTTCGGAGCCAATGCCAGCCAGCAGTTTACTCCTATTTCATCTGCAATAATTTTGTAGAGATAGGGTAAAGAATGACAGTTACCCTTGTGGGTTTCCAATAAGGTTGAAACGAACGTGTTGCTCCAGTCTTTCTTACCGTTGTAATCGTCAAAGTTATATTCAAATGGAAGTAGAGTAATATTTCTGCTTTTATGTTCAACTTTAAGGGTGTCTTTTATTACTTGAAAGATTGCACGATTTAAGGCTAGTTGAGTACTATCATTCTCTTTATAATTTGCTAGATGATTTGAATTTGCCCAAATCATTGCAAAAGAGCTTAAAAGGGAAAATGCATTATTTATTTCCCCAATATTTAGTTGGTTATCCAAATAGGTATTTTCGACCAATAAAACAGCATCCTTAAAGGATTTCGCTTGATCGCGTTTAGCGAGATAGGAAATGCTATCTAGGGCTTTATTGTAATTTATATGATAATTAGGCCTATAATTTTGACCATAAGAGCCATTAACAACTAAAAGTGATAAACTGAAAATAATAATCTTAATGACATCAGTAATTTTATCTGTGCCCAACATACATAATGCCATTAGTGAATTGTCGTTTAATACTGCTTAATTGGTCTTCTTTAAAAAGCTCTCCATATTCATTTTGGAATTTGTTTAAAATACTATCTGAATAAAGATTATTCTCTTTGAATAAATAATAAGTATCAGCAAATCTTAGTACAGGTAGCAAAACTTCATCATTGATGTTCCTATGATAAGAAAATTTATACAATCCGATACCATTGTTGCTTGTTACAGAAGATTTTATTTCTTTGAGCTTTAGCTTTTCCTTGCCAAAATTTAGATATCGACCATTTTGGGCTAAGTCACTTTGTCTGAAATAAGGAGATAGGCTTTTACAGGATAAAAGCAGTAGACAGATAATAAATGTTATTCCTAGTTTCATTTTCCTTTTGTTTTCATTTTTTCTTCAAATGCACGTTGCACCTTAAAGGAGTACTTTTCACTTTGAGTTTTATTATACGGCACTCCATTCATATACTCTATTGCATCTTCGACTGAATTTTCAGTTGAATATTCAACATTGCCAAATTCATTCGCAATTGTAGATGCTGAAGAAGATCCAAAAAGGGTAATTGTAAATCCAAGTTCATTACCTTTCTCATTGGTGAAAAACTCCACGTATGATTCACCATCAGCATTTCTTTTTCGATAAGGTCGTCCATTAAACGTGTTAAAAATTAATGCTGTTTCTCCTTTTCTAATCATTCCGTCAGGTCGCCTCCCCATGTCTTCGGTGGCCGTAACATATACATTCACGTCATTTCCACCAACATCTTTAAGAGTATTGATTTTATCAAAATATTCAGGGTCAACATCCTTAACTAATTGTATTGCTGATTGCGCTTTATTGTATAGCGCTTGGGAGCTTGCTAATTCACTATTTGCACTATTTAACTGTCTTTGTGCTTGTCGAATATCGCTCTTTGACGCTTTCGCATTATTTTGTACTGCTGTTAGATTAGCTTGTGCTGTAGTTACTTTTCCCTGCGCTTCGTCAAGCTGCTGCTGCATACCATTTTTTACTTCTCTACCATCTGGGTCAATAAAACGGATAGGGTTATTAAGAACAAAATTATAAGGTGAATAGCTAACATATTTCTCTGCCAACGGATCAATACTATACCAACGACTGGCGGAACTATTGTCCGATGTTTCAATGCTAAGGCTGTCCGCATCTAATAATTGAACAATTTGATTTGTACGGCTGTTGATGATAACCGATCCAATACGTTGCAAAGTATCTTCATCGAAAGTTTCCTGATACCTGCCTTTGGAAAGGGTAAGCATCTCCGCTTCCTTACCAATTGATTTAAACGGATTGGAGGATTGCGCCTGTACCAAGCAGGGAAGCAATAAGAATGCAGAAGTTATAAATGATACGCATTTCATAAGAACTGTATGTTGTTACTGTTGTATAATTATGATTTTTTGTAAATTATTGTGGTCTTGATTGTTGTTTATTTTGCTTTTCTCTCTGTTCATCTACCGATCGTAGCCACGCTTGATATGCCTCTTTAGGCATCTGTTGATACCCTAATCGGTCTATTATCTCATATTCTCTAAGCATTCGCTTTTGTAAAGTCTGGGCAATTGGATAGCGGGGTAAAACTTCAGGAGAAGTAATGCTGTAATATTTAATTGCTTTGAACATTTTTATTGCCCAAAAGTTGGACAGCATAATATGGTGTTGTATGCCTGTAGGATAAAGCCTCAAGGCCTGTTTTAGGGCCGTTTCTGTAAAACTGTCATAGCCGTTGTCAAACTGGTAACCCATTATCAGGTCTAAGATGCAAACCGATAATAATTGCTTCTGTGATAGGGTATCAAGGTAGATTTTATTCTGTAGGGCTGCGGCATTAATATAGCCTGACTGTAGTACCCATTTGTCTGAAACTACCTTGCCATTCGTTGTTTCAAAATTGTACATATTACCCTTTTCATCAGCAAAACGGATAAAAGAGTGCTCTGGGGCCAATGACAAATAGCTTTTTGCATCTAATTGTTCCGCAATGCAGAGATAGAGTAAGGGCATAGAGTGGCATTGTCCTTTTCCAGTTTCTAAAAGCTTGCTGACAAACATTTGGGTATGGCTGCTATCCCCCATGAAATCATTAAAATCATAACCCAACTTGGGAATGTTTATATTTTTTCGGCTAAGAGGATCATTGTATTTGTGATCTTCCTGGTAAAGCTTCTGAATAGCAAAGTGCTTGGCAAGGTTGCTCTTCGGGTCTAGTTTTTCACGCTTAATAATCTGCCTGCACAAGTCAGTTCTTAACTGTATTGCCTGAATAAAATCTGCTTTATTTAGCTTGTTTTTTAAATAAGCATTTTCCACTGTATAAACTGCATCCGTAATGGAAAAGTAATTTTTCCCCTGTTGCATATCGGATAGAACAACTAAAGCATCCCAAAATGATTTACCCGCTTCATATTCTTGCTTGTTCATTACAGGTGGTTTACCAAACGTAGTATCAAGCATACTCTTGATATAGCTGCTTTGCTCTAATGCTTGTAGATCTTCGTTTATAGAAGCTATTTCACTTTGGTATTCAATCCGCTGTCTTTCAATTCTCTCTTTGTCTGCCAAATAATGGTTAGGTAAGCTTGTCGCTGGTATTTGCTCTTTTGTTGCCGGTATACCTCTTTGTGTATTATTGACATGAGGTTGTACTGGCTGAAACGTTGCTGGCTGAGGAGTTTCGGGGACCTGTATATATTGCCCTAAAGCAATTATAGGGCAAATCAATATAATTAGAGATGCAAGGGTAGATTTCATCAGGTGTGAAAATAATATATTTTTCTTATTTGAGAGAAATATATAAATGATTATCCCAAATTCTATTACACTGTTTATTGAAATTCTTTCATCATTAAAACATAAACTAGAAATGTTCGACCCAAGAAAAAAGGCTTCCAGGAATAAACCTAGAAGCCTTCATCTTTGATGGTGGTGTGAGCCGGGATCGAACCGGCGACACATGGATTTTCAGTCCATTGCTCTACCGACTGAGCTACCGCACCATTCCTTAAATGGATTGCAAAGATAAGCCAAAAAACCATTTCACCAAATTTAAGGACTAAAATATTTTCCAGTCTCTAATTATCTTTATTTAAAGGTACCCATTACCTTTGTTTGTAAACATTACTCAAGACCTGGAAATTAACAACAATGAAAAAATACTTAATCCTGCTCAGCCTCTCGCTTTCTCTACAAACGGTGACAGCCCAAACGAAACAGGAACTGCTGCATCAAGTAGACAAAGACATCAACAGCATCAAGGCGCTGCTCAATCTCTCGGGTATGCGCATAGAAATTACACCTGGCGAGCAAAAAGATTTCGACCCGAAGGACGGCTTCAACTTCGAACAGTCCTCAATGGCACAAGCCCCAGCAGACCGGGAGAAGCTTCAGGAATTCTTCAGCAGATTACGGGTACATACCAAACTATTATACCCCTACAACATCATAAGCATAGGCAAAAAAAAATTTGACCTGCTCAAACTTATTGGCAAGGACAATTTCTATTTCTCCCATCAACCCGATAAAGAACCGGTCTTTACCCCTACCCAAATTACCTTTTTAGATGGCACTAAAATCAGCAACAACCTACCCGTAGTCTCCAAAGAAAGTATTGCCGAAAAACATACAAAAACAGAAAAAGAAGATGGGGAAACTTATAGTTATGTAGAGGAAGAAGAATTGGACGAGCTGGAAAAAATGATCTGGAAGAGCAGCAGTTTCGACGAGACCATTGCCTTGAAAACAGCTAAACCTATAAAAAGCATCAGCTACCGGATTGAACTGCCGGTACCCACTAAAACAATTTATGAAGTCAAAGGTAAAACGATCAATACCCCTTATGGTATCATCACCATAGATACGATTGCCGGCACACAGGTGTACTGCACCATACCCGATATGGAACAGGATGATGACCTGCAAATAGAAGCTTATTATAAAAACGGTAAGATCTTGAGGCAAAAAGGCAGTAGCAGCAACACGTTTATCTCCGACAATAAAAAACAAATGTACCAACAATGGCTCAGCACACTGGAGCAGGCCAAAAAAGACATCAATAAAGGCAATATAAAATCAGATAGTGACCTGGAGGCTTACCTGAAAGCACATCCGGTAAATACAGACGAAGCAACAAAACAAGCTTATAAAAGCAGTGTATATACTTTTTCCGGGCCGGTAAGCAAAGTGGTATTTATCCTTACCGACAGTATTTCAAAAAAAGAAAGCTTCGAACTTACCTTTGATACTTATGGCGCGGATGTCAACCAGGAAGAATTCGTAGCGACTGACTTTGAAAATCAAAAAAACGGACTAATAAACAAGGCCGGTAAGTGGATCGTACCGGCACAGTTTAACGCTTACTTCCGGCCGCTCAACCGTTACTATTACTGGGACCAGTTTGATGAGACCGAAAACACCTACTACTACAACCCGTCCACGCAAGCCATTCAAAAGGTAGACTACAAAATCAATGATCCTGAGATCTATGATAACAAGTATGTTAAAATAACACCCAGAACAAATGGCCCGAAAGGCCTGGCAGATATTCGTTCCGGCAAAATCATATTACCTATGGAGTATGATAACGTCCGGTTTAAAAGCAATAAATTCTGGCAATTGGAAAAAGAGGACCAAAAAGGTGTCCTGGATCAAAACTTTAAAACTTTAATGCCGGTAGCCTATTCCAGACTGAACATTGAAGGTGATTATATCATTGCCGGCGAAAACGACAAAAGCGATGTGTACAATGCAAGGGGCAAAAATATCACCCAGGGGAAATACGATAATATAAAAGGCGGCTTCAATGATGGCTTGTTACTGGTAGGCAAACGGCATACCAGCAAAGAAGGCAATACCAATACCCAATATTATTATATCGATACGCTATGCCAGGTAAAAATTGACCTCGCTGCCAAAGGGTATAAAGACCCGGAAGCCTTTAGCGCCGGTATGGCCTCAGTAAAAAACGATGAAGGAAATTATGGCTACATAAATACTAAAGGCACACTTGTAATCCCTTTCCAATATCAATATGCCTGGTACTTTTACCCGACTTCAAAACTGGCAAGAGTTAAGCTGAAAGACAATACTTACGCACTGATAGACAAAAGCGGTAATATTGTAAAAAAACTACCTGGTTCTTTTGTAGAAAGCAAGTTAAGGGATGCAGACCGGGCCTCAAGGATCTTAATGGAAGACAGGCGATCGTTTAATGAATACGGGGAAGAGCTGGAATACAATAGTAATGATTACTGGTAAAAATTTGTCAGGCCACTGTAGTTGCATAAAGCATAAAGCGAAAGGATCAGCCCTTTCGCTTTATGCTTTATAAGAATGACTATTGAACGGTTGCTGTCTTCAGGCTGCGCGCCATCTGTATCCATTCCGCATCAGAATGCATATCGCCATCTTTAGTATCACTGTTAAATCGATAGTACACTTTGTCTCCCGGCTTATGAACATACACGGTCATCATGTGCAATTTTTTTCCTTTTTTGAGATCAACTACTATCAGGAATACCTCCGGCTCTTTAATCAGTATTTTGTAAGTGAAGCCGTCTTTTTTGATCATATCCATTACTTGTTGGATACGGGCCATATCTGTTGCCATCGTCGCTTTTTCGTTATTGATACAGTCTACTCTAATACTTAAGCTTTTATTGAGGGGTATATTATATTCGTAGTAGAACACATCTTCTATTTCCTTAGTTAATGGTGTTGTTTCCGGCAATTTTACAATAAGAGGTAGCCTGCGTTCAAAGGTGTAGTCGCTCAGGTCGAACGCTTTCCAGGTAGCCGTATTAATGGGCGCTTCGCTTTTTTGCGGGGTACTTGCCGTACTTTTCTGTGGTTTGCCGGCAATTGATTTTTTTTGTTGGGCATTAGTCGCTACCTGCACCAGTAAAAAGGCTGCAAATAGTAGTATATTATAGTATCGCTTAAACATGATCATTTGATTTCAGACCGCAAAATATCATTTTTTGCTAAATAACCCTGCACTAAATAATCAGGCAATTACAATATGAGTCATACAGTTGCTCTATTGATAAACAAAGCGTAAAACCTTAAAATCTGTATTTTCAAAATACTTATTTTTTTCCTTTATCTTTATAACTACAATGCTTACAACCAGTTTCCTGCGGTTTGAGTAAATGATCCATACAGCCGGAAACTAGTTTTCATTTTCTTTTAGAGTATCTATTGAGTTCAAGAGCTTTTATGATTAACCGCTTACTACACCCATTAGGCTATGTCGTTTCCCCCAAGGTTCCTTACCTGCTTTTTCCTGCTTATCATTTTGTGTTACTATCAATTCGCTGCAGCCTCAGAGCGGGGATACACAAGGATAAGCACTGAGCAGGGCCTTACTGGCAATAATGTATACTTCATCACTCAAGACAATATCGGTTATTTATGGATTGCTACGGAAACAGGCCTCAGCCGCTTCGATGGCAATACATTTAAAAACTATACGGTAAAGGAAGGGCTTCCCGGTAATGACATCAATATGCTGATGACAGATAAAAAGGGAAGACTATGGATATCGCCGTTTAAGAAAGAAATCTGCTACTACGCTGACGGAAAGATTTATAACAAATACAATAACGCCCTACTGCGTCAACTGAACATTAATTCAGAAAACAAAACCTTTGCAGAAGACCGGGACGGAAATATTCTATTTTCGGATAATAACCAACTCTTCCTGATTAATACCAACAACCAGGTGCATTACCTGCCCCATACTTATTCCGGGCAAGGCTTCTTTATCCCGCAGCGGCTCCTCAATTCCCTGCCACTAACGGTGATACACCCTTCCCTGGTTGCTTATAAAATAAGGAATGAAGGCCATCCTTTGATCAAAGAGTGGTATAATGCTTTACCCGGGCCAGGGGGCAAATTTTACTATTCCCATAATCAACGGCACTTATACCTCTTCTGGAACAACAGGAAAGATACGATCACCTTACCCTTCAACCGGACTTCCATAAGCCTGTACAATGATTCCCTGTTCATCATCAATACGCTTAGCGGTTCTTATCTTTATAACATTAATTCCGGGAAGCCTGCCGACACACTCCTGAACAATGTTGCTGTCAATAGCAGCTTCACGGATAAGGAGGGGAATATATGGCTCGGCACTAACGGCCGCGGCTTGTATTATTTTCCTCCTGAAGCAAGCTATAATATAAAACGTCAACCCGACAATTTACCCGTACACACCTATCACTTTTATGAATATAAAAATCAATTGATCGCCGGCCTTAACAATTGGCAGCTCTGGCAATTGGATACCGTAAAAAAAATACTGGACAGCAAACTATACTTTAAAAAAACGGGACTTGAGCTTTTAAGGGTATCCGGAGGAAATATACAAAACAATGCACACCATAGTATAATAGAAATATTAATCAGCGCAAAAAAAATGGATTCCATAGCCGGCGCAAAATCATTCATGTCGGTTGGAGACACATTAATCACAGCTAACTTAAAAGGGCTGATTCATAGGGTTTCCCTTAAAACAGGGCAAATCATCGACTCCCTGAATACCAGCGTCCGCTTAACCTGCGCTTATTATAAAAACGGCGTTTATTACACCGGAACAACAGACGGGCTATTTCTGGTAGACCAGCAACATCCCCACATCAACTTTGAAACAGACAAAAGGATCGTGCCAGGTCCTATCAATGGGATAGCTTTCAGTGAAGCGTACGGTTTACTATGGGTAAGCACCCGGGAACAAGGTGTATACTGCCTCCGTGACAATAAAATCATACACCATTTTAATGAAAAAAATGGCCTTTCCAGTGATATCAGCAACTGTATATTGCTGAAAGACGATCAGGTCTACATAGGTACCGTAAAAGGAATAACCCGGATCAGTATAAAAGAACAGTTTAAAATGAGGATATATGACACGAAGGATGGCTTGTTGTCTAATGATATTAATTGTGTCTACGCTTCAGGCAATCAGATCATCGCGGGCAGCCCGGAAGGCATTTCTTTCCTGAGCCTGGCACCCCGGGACCAACACTACTTATGCAAGATCCATCTGGACGAAATTATTGTTTCCGGAAACAAAACAGATACCAATACTACATTAATCCTGGATAGAGATAACAATAATATCCTCTTTAAGTACTCCGGCATCTCGTTCCAATCCATGGGAAAGATAAAATACACGTACCGTTTATCGGGCCTGGATGAGCAGTGGTACACGACAGATCAAAATTATTTAAGTTATCCGGCACTCCCGCCCGGTAAATATACATTGGAGCTCTACGCAACAGATCGTTTTCAAACGAATAGCCCGGTGAGCAGATTTACCTTCTTCATTAAGAAAGCCTGGTGGATGTATTGGTGGGTACAATTGCCTGGTTTCCTACTCCTTTCCGGCATGCTGGCATCAATCATCTGGTGGCGCATGTCCCGCCTGCGTAAAAAGGAGCGGGAACGCATGGAGCTGCAGCAAAAAATCATTTCACTGGAGCAACTGGCATTACGCGCACAGATGAATCCCCACTTCATTTTCAACAGCCTCAACTCTTTTTACCAGTATATCATCAGCCAGGACCTGAGTGGTGCCAGTAAATTCATCAGCGATTTTTCCAGGCTGATCCGCCTGCTGTTTGAAACCACCCCTTTGAATGAAATAACATTAGATAAAGAAATTGAATTCCTGAGTACCTACCTGGAGATCGAAAGAGTGAAACTCGAAAATATTTTCAGTTACGAATTTATGATACAGGATGACCTGCTCACCGATGAGTTCCTGATCCCCTCTTTTATTTTGCAACCTTTTGTAGAGAATGCGATAAGACATGGCATCCAAAACCGGGGTGATAAAAACGGAATAATAAATATATCGTTCACAACAGAAGACCGCATGCTCGTTATCCGTATCAGTGACAACGGCGTCGGAAGGGCATTTTCAGAACAGCTCAAACTAAATACTATGCGGATACATCACTCAAGAGGTATAACACTGACCCAGGAAAGAATCGATCTATACAACCAGTCTCAGCAGACAGCTATACGGTTTCATATGGAAGATGTATATAAAGATGGCGCTGCGAAAGGGACAACTGTAATTTTTCACTTTCCAATAAATGATATAAGATGATTACGGCACTTATTATTGACGATGAACAAAAAAACATTACGGTACTGCATGAAATGCTACGTCGCTATTGTCCCTCAGTTGCTGTACTGGGCACAGCAGGCAATACCCAACAAGCAAAAAACCTGATCCTAGAATTAGCACCACAGCTGATTTTCCTGGATATCCAGATGCCCGGCGGAAGCGGGTTTGACCTGTTGGACAGCATTAAAGGTCAGGCTATAGAAATAATATTCGTTACCGCCTATGAAAATTATTTATTAAAAGCCATCCGCTACAGTGCCCTGGATTATATCCTCAAACCGGTAAATATTGAAGAGCTTATAGCAGCTGTGTACCGGGCAGAGCAGCGGATTGCCCAACAGTCCATAAACAACCAAATGTCTTTGCTGCTGCACAACATCAGGCAACCCGAACAAACCCAACAGATCGCCATCCCCGTAAAAGAGGGCTATGAGTTCATTTTAGTGCGGGAAATTATCCGTTTACAAGCCAGCAGGGGCTATACAGAAATTTTTCATGTCGGTGGTAAAAGTTACCTCACCTCTAAGAACATTAAGGAATATGAAGATTTGCTACCCGGCATGCTTTTCTGTAGAGTACATGCAGCCCATTTAGTGAATGTAGATTTCATAAAAGTATATCACAGGGGCAGAGGCGGATATCTTGAGCTTAAAAACGGGGATTCTATAGAGGTTTCCGTAAGAAGAAAAGAGCAACTACTTTCCAGGTTCGGTTTTTAAGGCTACAAACCAAAGCAATAAATACGGTTACAAACCATTTAGAATCACCAGGCTGCACATAATTGTGTGGCCTTAACACGTTTGTGCATCAATCCCGCACAACTGTCAGTTTGTGCTTTGAAAAACAGGTAATCAAAGGTTTCTTTGATATAAATATTCTGATCGGCAACAAACGAGTCAATCAATGCTATACGCAATAAAATTTCCATATGCGTTAAGCGCTATCAATCTTAAAGAATAAAACCCATTGCCTCATATTCCCTTAACGATAACCATTTAAAGTATTGCTTACATGTTAACCTTTATAAATACATTAATTATGAAAAAGTCCTTACTCACTATAGCCGCTATGTCCGTGGTTACAGTGTATGCACAAGAACACGAACATGACCTCAGTTGCGAGGCCAAACATCCCGAAATACTTAGTCATCATGAAAAAGGTATCGCAACGATCAAATCCGAATTAAAGCTAAAAAGCTTTACTGAAGACGCGTACAAGCAATTGCAACTTGCAGTACCGGACAATGGTAGTAAACTAACCGAAGGTTTCGATTATTTTTCCGCCCCTATGTTCCTGGACGATTTGCATAAAAGCAATACAGCAGGACATAAAGTCGAGCAATTTGTACACAAAGGAGTAAAGACCTTGTTAAACGGCACAACATTTGAGCAGCTGGATTGTACCGAAATCCATGATGAATATGACATCACCTATCCGGGCACCGGCATCACTTATCATTATAACAATGTTTATTTTCATTTCAGGAAAAATGATGGAACCGACCTCGCCACTTTAAGTTATGTAAAGCGTTCCCGCGGCTCCTTATTTACAGAATCTTCCAGCCTGAAAATGTATGAGGCTGCAACAGGTATTCCTTCTTTACAGGTATTCCCTAACCCAGCAACTGATGTGATACAGGCCCGCCTGGATATAGCCAAAGAAGGTATTTACAGCTTACAGGTATATGACCTTACAGGCCGCATAGTGCTGGAACCTGTAAAAAATAAATTCTTTGGCAGTGGTACCCATACCCTATCTACCGCTACCGGCAATTTATCCGGCCACTATTACATCACGCTGACCGGGGAAAAACATACCACAACTCAATCCGTAACCATAACCAAATAGTTTATGAAAAAGATACTCCACACGCTCCTGTTACTGGCAGGACTAATACCTTTCGGTGCTGAGGCACAATTCTATAACGGCGATCTGGAATCAGGTACATTAGGTGCCTGGCGGGCATATACCGGCAGCAATAGCGGCGGTAGCTTAAACCTGTCTACTTTTGTTGAAGGAGCCGTTGGTGGCCGGCACACCATTGTTACACCGGCAAACGATCCTGAAATAGGCGCAACAATCAATAGGGTATTCCCGCCTTCGATCCCCACAGATACCTTTTCCGTCCGCCTGGGTAATGGCTCCGGGGGTGGCCAGGCGGAGATACTTTCGTTCCAGGTTTACAATTTCTACCCACCTTCAATGATGGGGTTTAGCATGGCATTTATCGGTAATCAAAACCACAGCGGCGCTGATAGCTATAAAAATCCTTTTATCAGTATATGGGTCAGCAGGAGTAATGTGCTGGCAACCAGTATGGATCCCGGGCAGCTGCTTGCCGACACTACAATTCGTTTAGATAGCTTAAGCAGCTTCTTCCAGACCCGTGGCACTGGTAACAGAGTCTACAGGGAATGGACGCGATTCGAACTGGACGACCTATTCCCTTCCCTGGCCGGACCATGGAGCGAGCAAATGTTCACCATTTATTTCGCAACTGCAGATTGTACCGATGGTGGCCATTTCGGCTATGCGTATATTGATAACGTTTCTAACTATTCAAGGACCGTGTCCAGCTTCACCGCTCCGGCAACTTTCTCCCGGTCAATTGCCGGCAGTTTTATCGGCAGTATCCGGATCAATGGTAGCGCTTCTGTGGCAGAAAGCGCTTACTCTTTTGAAATAGTGCGGTGTAACCCCCTTGGAGTACCCATTTTAGGTGCTCCAACTTATAGCACTGCGACCTACAGCGGCTTCGTTCCATCTAACCTCAATCTAAGGCCTATTTTTGACATGTGGGTGCCCTCAACCTATTGGGTTTCCGATGCTTATTACCGCATCAAATTAAAAACATCGAATACAGGTACAGGCTCACAGCACTCAAGCACCCGAGTTATTCAATGCGTGGGTGGGTTTGTTGTAGGAGGGTAGCTATAACTTAAACGCTAACTAGGACATCTTTTCAACAACACTAATTATTCAATTTTATAAAATTTTATATTAGCTAGTCGTTAAAGCAGCGACATGTAACATCGGTTTCCACCGATCAGTTACATACCTGTCAAAGATCACTGCCGCCTGTTGCCCTTCGACCTGCACCTCGTTATTTGATTTTTCTTTCCTATTCTTTGTACCATGTATTGAGATTTAAACCAATTATTCAACAACACACTCAACACAAAAAAACATGAAAAAGATCATCAGTACCCTCATTGGTGCATTTGCCAGCCTCTCGGCTATGGCACAAGTGCTGCCGCCTCTTCACCCCTATCTCGTATTACCTAAGGCTACCGATATGGTGGTGTATGGGAATGTCAAAACTTCTAATTATGGCTATGACAATGTCAACTTTGAAGTCAGTCCCGGTTTATGGCAACCCCAAAACCTGCATGTCTATAGCTGGAATGCAGCCAATGAGCTTCCCGGGGGTATTGCCTGGGTTAGAAAAAACCCTGGCAGCGGAGCTATTGTAGATACCGGGCGGATAACTGTGCCAGGCAATAAATATTGTCGAAATGTGGGTATTGTACAGACTTCCGCTAATCGCACCTACGTCATAGCGTCCTATTTTCGTGCAGGGACTCCTTCATTACCTGCAGGCTATTATTATGAGACTTACGCATGGACTGATACCGGACTAAACCCAGTACCAAGTATGCCAGTACCCTTAACAGTGGGGGTACCTTATACCGTAGCTTCAGGTTCAACACATACTTATTTCCCGGTGGGCAATCGAATCAGCATGGATTGCTATGACCTGAAGAAGGTCGTATTTGCCTGGGAAGAAATGCAGTTCGACTACGTAAATCCATCGCTAGCTACGATCGAACTAAATACAGGCGGTATCAACGTCAGGACTTTGGAAATTTCTACGGGTAGTACAGCACCCTTTCCTGCTGACCTGGACGGCGGCAAAAGAGTTGCCGGCTCAGAGTATTGGGGGCGTATGCCCGATGTTGCCTTTGGCGTATATAGTGATCTGGTGAGGATTACCTACATTAATACCGACACCCTCCTTGGCTTGATGAAGGATATCATTGTTACAGCCAGGGACTATGCATCCGTAAGCACAGCAGCTACAGGCCCCTTGGGTTTTACGCTTGATGATCTTTTGCCTGCCGCAACCCAGTTACACAGCGGCGGTGATGGTGACCATCTCAACCTGGACTGTCCCGATCATTTTCCAGATGATGTATGGTCAATTACTTACAGTCCGGCCATTTCCCCTATAATTCACGCTCATACCAAACCGATAGGAGGGGCTCCGGTTAATACAATAATTAGCAGTTCCCTGCCCGGATTATGTGCCCATCCGGTAGTAGCTTATTCCAGTGAGCCCATGATAGAGGGCATTAACTATGGTTGGTATAACAGTGGTGAAGGTTATTTTCTTTCAAGTACATTGGAAATTGATGGTGCAACATTTTCCCCTGCAACACCTATGGGTACCTACAGAGGCATTGATAGCTATATGCCTGGTTCAGGCCTAAGCTGGTATCAGCCCAAACTTGCCTTCAATCGCCAGAATGACCGCAATGGTACTTTAAAAATGGCCTATCCAATGCCTATTGACCCTGCTTTAATATACGTGGATATGCGTAGTAAATACATACCATGGGGTTCACCATTATTCAGGCCAACCAATGTTGAAGAAGTGAAAACCATCAACTTTGCTGTAGAAGCCTATCCCAATCCGTTTACAAAAGGGTTTAAAGTAACGGTAAAGAATGCGGATGACCATGCACTTTACACGGCTACAATTACAGATATACACGGTAGAGTAATACTACAAGCAGAAGGTTTATTAAGTGAAATAAATGCACAATTAGCCAATATCAGTAATGTCGCAGCTGGTAATTATTCCCTTTCAATAAATACTCAGGACGGGAAAGTAAAAGGTAATATTAAACTGGTCCGTAATTAATTTTTGTAAATTTAGAGGTCTTACAGGTTTACTGCAAGGCCTCTATTCCGATTAGGTTTTTATACAATATTAATCCACAAGGTCGGTTTAACTATCATGCCAAAGGAGGGCTAAACTTTGATCTTATACAATATGGAGGTTAAGGAAGAAATTACTCAATCACCAATGGACAAGGTATTTCTAAATAATAAATGGTAAAGGCTTTCAGGGATAAACCTTGAAGGCCTTCCTTTAGTCATAGTAAACAATCTGAATTCCAAGACTTCTACAGTTCCGATACCAACCCGATACATTTGGATTGTTTATCATATTTTTTTTAATTTCAAAGCAAAAAGCGAGATGCCCATGCAAAAAAAAATCATGTTATCCATAGCATTATTCTTTACACTTAATAGCTATGCCAAGAGCGATCTGGAACAATATTACTTAGTTTCCCAAAAAGCGACAACAGAAGTCTGCAAAGGAAATTTTGACAAAGCAAATGAGCTATTTAAACTAGCCTTCAAAGATTATCATACGGCATTTTTTACTGATCTAAACAATGCCTTGTATGCAGCAGTTCGTTCAAAAGTTATAGACAGTGTTTATATTAAAAAGCTATTTACTGAAATTGGTACCCGTGGAATAGCTGTCAAAAGACGTTATGGCAAAAAAGCTGCCTATACACCTTTTATTCCGATTATGGACCTTATCAATAGCGATTCCTTGCCTGCAATGGATGCTATGGCCGTTAATCTGGTTAGCGATGCATTGATAAGTGACCAGGCAATCAGGAATATATCGAACAAGTTTTCCCAGCCTGTTCATTATACACAATCAACAACTATTTTACCGGCGGTAAGAAGGATAGATTCTGTGAATTACAATGAAGTTTGTGCGCTTCTGAGAGCAGCTGTAAAGAAAAAGGAAAACCTGGAAAGTACCATAGGTTACCCGGCAGTAGAACATTTAAAACTCATATTAATGCATAGTTCCCCATGGGGCTATTACAATAAAGAGCTATTGGATTCCTGTGTAGCTTTTAATGTATTATACGCGCCATTAGTAGCAACTTTATATGATAATTATTGCGTGAGTGGTTATTTAAATACTCAATCTGCCTGGCCCCGGGAACAGGATGCCCATAAAGTATTTGGATTATACGGAACGCCGGTTTCGCTGCTATTTCCTAAGTCCTGTTATCTTTTAAAGGTTGATGATGATGTTTTAAATACTATAAACAGCCGGAGAAAACAATTATATCTAAATGATGCCTATGAAAATGCCCGGATTATTACTTATGCTTTTTTCTTCGGAACAGAGGGTTTTGAATATCCTGGAATTTCAGTAGTGGAAGATGAGGGTTTTGAACAATCCTTTGAGCAACGACTAAAGGATAAGGGCAAAAAATATATTCTGTATCGGAGCAAAACAGATTTTGATTATAACCGGCATTGGTAACACTGCCACGGATAAAAGTCTATCCGCGTTCGCATTATTATCTTGCTGCCTTAGCGTGGATTGCTACCGAACCGGGTAGGAATGTATCAAATACCTTTTACTGATAAATTGTGCTACACCCAAACGAAATATTACTCGCTCTTTATAACTTTTGCAGCATTTAGATAAAAAGTATCCCCCGCCAAACTTCTAAAAGTAGCACGTGCAACGTGCATTTTAAGAATAACATCAACTGCCCCGGCCGTATATCCTCTAAGGTTTGAACTTTGAACCATTCTCCCTACCTAAAAGTAAAGCCCACTCTGAGAGCGGGCTTTACTTTTAGGTCAATTTGAATCCTTTGGCTAAACCAATAATTACATTTAGCATCAAGTCTTGTTGCCAAAGTAGGTTATGGGCGCATCCCCATTTGTCTGATCAATCGAAAATGGGAGGATAAGGCTTTAAAAAAACTGGCGGTAGATAAATACTGCAGATTAAATTCCTCGCACTTTTGCTTTACAATAGCGCTGATGGCCGGATAATGTATATGGCTTATTCTTGGAAATAAATGATGCTCTACCTGGTAGTTTAATCCTCCTGCAAAATAGGTGAACAGCTTGTTTCCCGGAGAAAAGTTGGCGGTTGTTCTTATTTGATGTACCGCCCATTCATTCTCAATAATTACGGCATCATTAATGCCTACATAAGCAAACTCGGTTTCTTCAACCACATGCGCCAGTTGGAATACAAAGGCTGTTGTTAAACCCATTATGGCATTAAGTACCAGAAAACCGATCAGCCATTGCAACCAACCTAACAGGAATATAGGCAATAAAATATAGAGGAACACATATATTACTTTGCTAAGCCAAAAGATCACATGCTCTTTTCTGCTCATCTTCGGCAGTTTGCTGGTATATACTTTCCTGCTGAAATATCTTTTAAAATCCTGCCATAGCATCCAGAACAATGTACTGACCGCGTATAAAAGCGGGAGATAGATATGTTGCGCTTTATGTGCATACCTCCATTGCTGAGTACTGCACATTCTTACAAAAGGGCTTTTGGCGATGTCATCGTCCAATCCGTCAACATTGGTATAGGTATGATGGATGATATTGTGCTTTTGCTTCCAGATGAAGCTATTGCCGCCAATCAGGTTCAAGGTATACCCCAGCACCTCGTTGACCTTACTATTAGCAGAATAGCTGCCATGACAGGCATCATGCATTACATTGAAGCCGATAAGCGCCAGTACAAAGCCTAGCAATCCGCTAAAAACAATGCCTAAGATTGCCGGCATAGCAACCAGCAATAATAGACTATAAAGAAGTATTGCTGCAGTAATCAAAATCGCTGTCTTAAAAAAGAGATTCCGGTTACCGGTTTTGCGGATATTGTTTTGTTGAAAGTAAGCCTCTACAGCTTGCTTTAAGGCAGGAAAGAACGTAGCTTGTTTATTATTATAGGTTACTTTAGGCATATTAGTTATAATTAAGCAATAAAATATTATCCTAATTATAGCAAAGTGCAACCCAAGGCAGCCTGAAGCCTCTAATACAGAGAATAAATTTTCTAGGCAAAGATACGAATTTTCATGTTAGCCTTTAGCCAATATTATATACAATTAATATAAAAAAGGCAGAATAAATATCCTGCCTTGGCTAAGCGTGCATAAGCAGCACAACATACAAATTGAAAATTTTACAGGGAATTTTTATTTTTATCAGGCTGGCCTTTTCTAATAATATTGATCACTTCTTCTCTGCCTTTATTTAGCCTTTCCTGTACTCTGGTAAGCAACTCATTTTCTTTACCGTCCTCAAACTTTAAATCTGACACCGTTAACTGAGGAAATTTTTCTTTAAGCAAATTAGATTGCTATTCCCAATTACCAGACATTTTAAAATCTCCATTCGCACTTTTGTTACTATTTTCCATTATACTAAATTTAGTTTGTGAATAAATCTTCACACTGTAAAGGTCCACCTTTCGCCTCACCTGGTTGTTATACAAATATGCTTTTAACTTACACAAATCACATATCTTTCCACAATTCTGCATCTAAACGGTCTTTCATTAGTGCTTATTGATGATCTTCGTATGATATATTCATCAATTTAAATCAAGCATTTCTTTTAAAGTTATGAAGGCTTGACGGGTATTCACCTTCTTGTCTTTTAAAGTGTATACAACAACTGTTGAATTGAATAGGTTTGTCCGGACCAGGTTGCATTCTTGTACTATAATAAAAGCAAAAGGGATAAAGTTTTTGCAACTTTATCCCTTTCCAAATGAGTATGAATAACTTAATTAGGCTAATCTTACATTAATAGCGTTCAGGCCTTTTTTACCTTGTTGCACGTCATAGACTACGCTGTCGCTTTCACGGATATCACTTTGTAAAGCACTAATATGTACAAAAATGTCTTCTGTACCATTATTTGGTGTAATAAATCCGAATCCTTTTGATTCATTGAAGAATTTAACTTTTCCTTCTTGCATTGTGTTTGTATTTAAAATATAAAAAAATTTTCAGTATTACTATATTAACTGTCTCCAGCCTTTTTCTTTTCGCAGGTCCTTATCCTACCCAGTGATCCTTCTTGTTGGTTGCCCGCTGGCGATACCGGTATTTAGACTGCAAAACCGAACCTGTTCATAACTCATAAACGATGAGATAGTGTTCTTTGAAATTAGCATTATGAAGCGCGGTGATGATGCTCCTGCCATCAATTGCTTCCTTTATCGCCACTTGAGCATTACACAAAGACCTGCCGTGGCTATCCCGTGTAAGCCTGATACTTATTACATAACCAAATCCAGATAGCAAATAGTAAATATCCTGCTCAGCAATACTAAGCGGCAAATTTCCCAGGAATAATTCCATACAATCTAATTTTATAGGGTAAAATTAATGGACCGGTAACAAGATGCCTTTGCGAAATCTATAAGCTTGTGTTGTTGGCTCTTGCCTCATACACGATAATCTGATGCTGGTCCTGGCTCGATTCGTTCAATGCATATACCGCACTTTCAGCCTCTGTAAAAACAGGCATTTTTATAAATGCAAAGCCTTTAGAAACCCCGGAATACATTCCCTTGATTATTTTTAGTGATTGAATATTACCAAATGGGGAAAATAATGCTTCCAGCTGTTTTTCAGTAGTCTGAAAATTCAGATTGCCAACAAAGATGTTCATATAAATGTTTAAAAATTAAATTGGCAGCTGAGAAAGCGAGAACTGAAAGAGAGAAAAATGGATATTCTAAACTGTGCCAGAAAATGCGAAGGCAGAAACCTATCAAATATTTGATATAACAAAGATAGGTTATAAAATTGAAAATATTGAAATTTATTTAAATTATTCCTGTTAAAATTAAAATTGGTGTTTTTTTTTACTGAGTAGCACCATTAAGACTTCAGATACAAAAAGAATTGATCCTATTAGCATCTGCTTCAGATAAATCGCCCTGAATGGCTATGGCTTTCTTCATTAAGCCCATAAATGATAAAGATATGGGCAGCGCCTAATTTTTTTAGCCATGGCATTTGGCAGTTGCGCTGCTCTACCCTATCATCTTCTGTGGGTTATTCGCTGCTTGCTGAAGAAGATTGTTTACCTTCGCATAATTAATAGCTTACCATGACTTTTCAAGATTTAAACCTGAATGCCCCGTTACTCAAGGCATTGGACGAGATGGGTTTTGTGCATCCTACCACCATTCAGCAAAAGGCCTTTTCCGTAATTATGTCGGGAAAGGATGTATGTGGCATAGCCCAAACCGGGACCGGTAAAACGTATGCCTACTTATTACCTTGCTTGCGACAACTCGAATTTTCCAAAGACCGCGTTCCGCAAATGCTGGTGATTGTGCCTACCCGAGAGCTGGTAGCGCAGGTTGTAGAAGCTGCTATAAAGTTAACGGCACATCGTTCCCTGGTGGTGACAGGTGTGTATGGCGGCGTCAATATGAAACCACAAACTATTGCTGTAGAAAATGGCGTAGACATTCTTGTGGCGACACCTGGCAGACTCTACGACTTAATATTGAATGGCGCTTTAAAAACAAAATCGATAAAGAAACTGGTCATTGATGAAGCGGACGAGATGCTGAACCTTGGTTTCCGCTCGCAGCTCAAAAATATTATGGATTTATTGCCCCAAAGAAGGCAGAATCTAATGTTCTCCGCCACCATTACCGAAGAGGTAGAACAAATAATCGAAGAATTTTTCGATATGCCCGTGCGTATTGAAGCGGCGCCCACAGGCACCCCTTTGGAGCATATTAGCCAGATGGCCTATGAAGTTCCTAACTTCTACACTAAAGTCGATCTCCTGGAATTGCTACTCGCTGAACATGAAGATTTTTCAAAGGTCCTGGTCTTTACCGCCACTAAAAAATTAGCCGACGAATTGTATGAACAAATGCAAGACCGCTTCCCGGAACAAGTGGGTGTGATCCATAGCAATAAGGAACAGGCGCATAGGTTTAATACGGTAAAGCAATTTAAAGACGGCACCTACCGTTTTATTATTGCGACCGATATTGTCGCCCGGGGAATAGACATTGCAGAAGTGACGCACGTCATCAATTTTGATTTACCGGAAGTACCTGAAAACTACATTCACCGGATCGGGAGAACCGGTCGGGCGGATAAAAAAGGGATAGCTATAAGTTTCATTACCGAACGGGAAAAGGAATACCAGCAGCGCATTGAGTCGCTGATGAAATACGAAATTCCTATGCGCTCACTACCTGAGCATTTAGAAATAGCTACGCAACTGACGGAAGATGAAATGCCGAAAGTGATCGTGAAGGAAGTAAAATTAAAAATACCTAAGCGCGAAAACGTCGGTGCATCATTCCACGAAAAATCGGCTAAAAATAGCAGGCAACCCACGAAGCGTGTAAGTCATAAAGATAAGATGATGGCTAAATATGGTAAGCCAAAATCGAAAGGAAAAAAGCGATAAAAAATAAGCTCCCGATAACTTAGTATCGGGAGCTTATTTTTTCAACGCAATACCCGCTTTTATAAACCGGTTGCAATACCATGCGCTAAAAAAAACTGGCTCAGCATATCATATTTCTCTTCACAATCTACAGAAAATCTGATTTTTATTAATATCCTATTCCATGGCATTACAGCCAAAATACACCCCGATATAATCGAAAGGTTTGCCTTTAGCATCAAGGAAGATAATGGCATTTTTAAGTTCAGGGCACTCAGGCACCTGGGTCTTAAAAAGGTTTTTTGTGTCATAGCCTATGTTAAACAGTAAATCGCTCAGTTTATCAATATCTGCGGCAGCAAGCACCTTTTTATTTTCAACATTGCTTAAAGTGAGTATGCGCTGCTTATGCCGATCATAATCGGGATAAAGGATAGCCGTATCGGTAAAAGAAATAAGCAGGACACTTTTGGGCTCAGGCTATTAATCGTCCGGAAACAGCGCACAATCGCCAGATAACAATAGTATTTAACGGGTGCAGATAACTTACTTAAAGGTAGTTTTCCCTGGCTACCTTTTTATGTTTTTAAAATAGCGTAAGGATCTGTATGAATTGTTCGACCTAAGAAAAAAGGCTTCCAAGAGTAAACCTTGAAAGCCTTTACCAGTCTGTGGAGCCAAGCGGGGAGCATATTCCGTAATAGAACAGCATTCCAAGTAGCGTTGACATCTGTAATCTTTTAAGTAGCTGAGGACATTAATAAGTCTTTATTTTCAGCCAAAAACTCCCGGACTGTTTTCGCCGGTCTGCCGAGGATATAGGGAATGTCATTCTGAACCATCGACATATACGACATCCGCCCATCCAGCATTTGCGTGACAAATTCGATATTGGCGTTTGCGTACCAACTATCCGCACCGTTTGCTATCCATGCTGCGATGAGCTGTTTGAATTCTTCCAGGCCTTTCTCTTCGCACTTGATTTCAAGCCCGGTTACTTCACTCATAAGCCCGGCTATTTCTTTTCCGTTATAGCTCTCTACGCTCAGCCAATAGTCTTTACCGGCATGCCGCCCGGGGCCATCCACCAGAACTTTTGCCGCTACGGCAGCTATATCACTAGAAGCAATGTAACCCACCCTGCGGTCGTTCCAATAAGTTGTGTAGGTATAATTTTTAGGTAAGTAAGCACCGGTAAGGGCTTCCATAAACATATTCGGATGAAGATGTGTCCAGGTAATACCACTTGCCTCAATGTATTTTTCAATCATCTGATGCCATGCAAAATGAGCATCTGTAGTATCCCACTCTGCAAAGACGCCCACATGTACGATATGACGGACACCCGCCTTTTTGGCCGCATCTACCAGTGTCTTGCTCTGCGTGAGCATGCCTACCGTATAGCCGGTTAAAAGAAATACCCGTTCAACACCAGCAAGCGCCAATGCAAACGTCTTTGGATCGTCCAGGTCAAGCAACCTGCAGTCTTTTCCTTCCCGGCAAAGCTGCTCGGCCACATCCTGCTTTCGCGACGTAATCCGTACATTGATGGCTTGACCTTCAAGCTCTTTTACCACTTGCTTTCCGATTGTTCCGCTGGCACCTAATACGAGGACGGTCGGATATTGATTACTTTCCATTTTTAAGTTTCTTTAGTATTCGTTCGCTAAAAAAGCAAAGAAGCCCTTCAGCTATTGCTCTTCATTGATCTCTTTCATAATCGCTGCAAATAGGCGGGTCGATTTTATCCGGGCATCAATACCGTACATAGTGGATACCGTAATAAGCTCGTTCACGCCCGTTTGTTCCAGAAATGATTTTATTTTGTTTTTCACAGTCAACTTACTACCTACAAAGGAATATTTCAGCATTTGGTGCAAGGTGGGATGTTGCAATGTTTCTTTGAGGTCTGGCGTCAAAGCAGTAGGTGGTTGCAGGGGATCCCTGCCTCCGGTTAAAACACCTATAAACATTCTGATAAGACTGGTAAACAGTTGTTCTGCCTCCTCCTCCGTATCTGCGACGATCACATTTATTCCCGCCAGGGTATAGGGTTGCTGCAGGGCTTCCGAAGGCTGAAATTCCTGCTGATAAATCTTCAAGGCCTGCAACAAGTGGGTTGACGCAAAATGGCTGGCAAAAGCATAGGGTAAGCCCATTTTAGCCGCAAGATGAGCACTATCCGTACTGGAACCTAATATATACAGCGGCACATCGGTACCCTCCGCAATTGCTGCCCTGACATTGGATTTTTTATTTTCCAGGGAAAAGTACCGCTGGATTTTTTCCACTTCTCCCGGAAAGGCCTGTGCTGCCTGGTAAAAGTCGGATCGGATAGCGGATGCCGTCTGCTGGTCTGTACCGGGCGCCCTTCCCAGGCCGAGGTCTATGCGGCCGGGATACAAATGCGCCAGCGTTCCAAACTGCTCGGCTATAATCAGGGGCGAGTGATTGGGCAGCATGATACCACCAGAACCAACCCGTATGGTGTTGGTATTTTCTGCCACATAGCCAATAAGCAAGGAAGGGACATTGCTGCCAATATTATCCGAGTTGTGATGCTCGGCAAACCAAATGCGTTTATAGTAGTACTCTTCTGCTGCTTTGGCCAGGGCCAATGAATTGTGCAAGGTCTGTTGCATACTCTGCCCTTGCGATACAATAGCCAATTCCAGAATGGAATAGGCAATAGTTTGTTTATCCATACATCTAATCTTATCCGTACACTTAATTATTTGTCGTCGTCAATTTTACTTAAATATTATTCCGGGTAGCATTGGAATAGGGGCATACCTGGTTCACCCTTTCAGTCAGGCGCTGTACTTCTTCTATGGAAACATCAGGAATACTCACGGCCATTTCTGCTCCGGTGGCAGTTGCTACTGCTGTATATAAAATCTTTATTGCTTAATTTTTTAATTTTGTTAATTGACTTCTCCTGTCTGAAATTTGCGGTTACCGGCTAAAATCTCTTCGTATGAAGGCCAGGAACCTTTACTCCTCAGATTATCCATGATCAAGTCCCGGATGGCAGGGGCTTTCCCCTTTTCCGCATTGGCAAGTGCCGCTTTTAGATCGGCTTCTTTCAATTCGGTACAATAGGCTGGCGTACCGGGCTGCTGTCTCCAGGATGCTGCCAGGGTTCCACCATCGACGGTATCGAAACCGGTAAGATCAACCAGCTGGGCAACTACATTTTTTTGCTCCTCATTATCACCCGCAATAGAAATGGCTATTCTCCCTGCTGCGCCTGCTGCTTTGCCTTTGTATTTCAGGGTATGTTCCAGGATGTTATTAAACACCTTTACCAGCGGGCGATCCAGGATGCCTGAAATATATTCGCTTTCAGAGATTTGGTTTAATTCCGCAATTTCGCCATCCCTGAAAGGATAATAGTTGGAGGTGTCCATAACCACTACCTCCTGGGGGACCTCCTTCAATAAGTCCTTCGGTAAATCCTTGTAGGCATTGAAGGGCATAGAGAAAATGATAGCATCTACATCTTTCACCACATCCTCTATGGTGGCGGCGGTTGCGCCCAAACCAGCAGCTATTTTTTCTAACTCCGGCATTGCCCGGGTATTGGTTACTTTTATCTGATGCCCGGCAGCAGATAATTTTTCTGCCAAAGTGCTTCCTATAGCACCTGTACCAATGATTCCAATTTTCATATCTTTTTAGTATTTGTAATTTATATTTAAACCCGTGGGTCAAGTCCGTATTGTTGTGGAGCGCCAATGTGCTCCCTAAGCGTTGTGCCTTCATAATCTTTGTGAAAAAGGCCACGCTCCTGCAAAATCGGCACCACTTCATCCACAAAGGCGTCAATACCATCATCCAGTATATCAGGCGAAATCCAGAAACCATCGCAGGCTCCAGCCTCAAACCATGCCTGCATATGATCGGCAGCCTCAATACCGGGCCCCACGATTGCAGGGTGATAATCAATGACTCCATGGGCAATAATATCCTGCAAACTCCAGCCTTCTTGTGCAACTTTAAGCGCGTTAGCCGATCGTGGGTCATGCGGCGAGGGCCGTGCCGCTTCCAGTTGTGCTTTTGAAAGCGGTTCGTTAAGGTCGTTACGATCCAGCCTTATACCCAGCATCTGCTGGAGGTAGGCTACCCGCTGGGGTATGAGATGTCCCATCAATCGTATTCTGCGGTCAAGTGCTGTTCGCCTGTCCTTAACAATGGTAGTCATCATCCCTGCTATAAACTTTATCTCATCCGGATCACGTTCATACTTTTTTGCAGCTTCGCGAAAGGCATTGCGTTGCTGTATACTGTCTTCAATAGTAAAGGCAGCTCCGATAACCACATTTGCAAACCTCCCTGCCAACTCGTGCGCGTTTGGGCTGCCACCGGCATGAAAGACAACCGGCTGTCCCTGTTCGGAAGGGGGAATGTATAAGGTGCCCCGGGCATTTACATATGCTCCTTTAAGATTAACGGTCGCAATCTGATCATGCTTTGCAAACTGTCCGCTTTCCTGGTCATGAACCCAGGCATTTTTTCCCCAGCTGCCCCAAAATGCCTGTACCAACTGAATCACTTCGTGGGCTCGTCCATAACGGTCTTTACTCGATGGAATGGTTTGTCCATAGATGGCTGCGACATCATTACTGGTGGAAGTAATGGCATTCCAACCAGCCCGCCCATGGCTCATAATATCGAGTGCCTTAAACTGTTTTGCCAATGTATAGGGCGCATTAAAGGTGGTAGAGCCTGTCGCCACCAATCCAATATACCTGGTTTCCCTCGCCACAGCAGCCAGGGTCATCATCACATCGAGATTAAAGTTGGGTGCTTCGGTTTCGAGCACTGAGGTGTTATCGGTAAAAGGACCATCGGGCAGAAATATAAACTGGAATTTTCCACGTTCTGCTGCCTGAGCATGCTTCACACGGGTATCATAACTTGTGTAGCTTGTCGGATCCACACCAGGTGTGCGCCATGCTCCCGGCTGGAAGCCGTAGCCATTGCCGGAAGTCAGACCGATGAGCATTTTTTTGTTGTTGGTATCTTTCATCCTGAGGCCTGTTATTGATGAAAAGTGACGTTTCCGGTAATCGGATCTCTGCCCAACCTGAATGAATTACCAGGTGCTTCAGGGTCGGCATAACCAAATGAAATCCCGAATAGCATCTTAAGCTCGTCCGGTACATTTAATACTTCCCTTATTGTACCTGCGAAAAAACCCAAAGCAGTCTGGGGTATTCCTGCGAGCCCGTGCGCTGCAAGCGATAAGAGAAAAGTTTGCCCGTACATTCCTATGTCGCCGCCCACACGCACATTGTCGCCAAAGGATGGCATGAAAGGTATAGCAATATGTGGCGCATTAAAAAACTTATAATTGAGATTTGAAACTTCATTTCGGCCTGCTCTATCTTCCCGTTTAATCCCATATGCCTCATAATTGAGCTTACCCAGGTTAAAATAGCGTTCCTGGTAACGACCATGATACTCATTTGTATCGAAGCTGAAATCCGGCGAAAACTTTCCAGCTTTGTTTGCTTGCAAAAGCGCTTCAGAGAGTTCTTTGAGCTTGTCTCCCGAAACTATATGAACTTCCCATGGTTGGGTATTGCAGTTGGACGGCGCTAATTGCGCATCTTCTAAGACCGAGGTAATCATATTATCCGGCACTGGCCTTGCTAAAAAGCCCCGGCAGGATTTTCTTAAACGGACTACCTCTTTAAACGTATTGGTGATTGGCTGTATTTTTTCTAATGTTCCTGTTTCCATTTGATCGGTAATTATTTCTTATTGAAGTAGCAAATTTCCGACAAATATGCTTTACTTTGTATAGTACTTTCCCAAAGGAAAGCATTTTAAAGTATTATGGCCGTAAAAAAAGCACACCGTTATTGTTTGGATACCGTGAAGCCGGTGCGGGATGCGCTGGACGTTCTGCAGGGAAAGTGGAAATTACCTATTATTATATCTATCGGAGCCGGCAATGATCGATATACCGATATTCAGGATAGCATTCCCGGAATCACGCCAAAAGTGTTAGCAAAGGAACTGAAAGAACTGGAACAGCACCAATTAATTAACCGGGTGATAACCGAAGGTTACCCGGTTAAGATTGCTTATTATACCACAGCTCATTCCGACACTTTATGGCCGATCATTTTTGCCTTAAAAGATTGGGGATTAAATCATCGAAAGCAGATTTTCAGGAAAGTATAAAGCTATATCCCCTATCCTGCTGGTATTGGCACGCGACTCGACATTGGCTGCAGCCAAAATGGATACAGAAGCGATTGTCAATTTAGAGCAATGCATTAGCAAAACAGTTCCACTGCAAGGTAAACGCCATCGAACATGGCCAGCAATGCAAATACAATCAATAATATGATGGAAATATTAAAGGCGATTTCCATAATTATTGTGTTGCCGGGACAGGTTTATAATATTTCTTCCTTAGCCAAAAAGCCAGGTTTACCAGAGCAATTAAAGCGGGTACTTCAACCAAAGGGCCGATCACTCCGACAAATGCCTGCCCGCTATTGATGCCAAAAACGCCTATAGCTACCGCAATCGCCAATTCAAAATTATTTCCTGCTGCTGTAAAGGCGATAGAAGCACTCTTTGAATAGTCTGCTCCCATTCGCTTGCCTGCAAAAAAGCTGACCAGGAACATGATGATGAAGTAAATAACCAGGGGAATTGCAATGCTTACTACATCCATAGGAATTTGTACCATCAACTCACCTTTTAGACTGAACATTACTACAATGGTAAAAAGAAGTGCAATCAGGGTTACCGGGGAAATAAAGGGTACATATTTGTCCTGGAACCATTCTGCTCCTTTTAAATGAATAAGTGCATAACGGCTGATCACCCCTGCTGCAAAAGGAATACCGAGGTAAATACCCACGCTTTTGGCAATTGCTCCTATCGTAATGTTTACTTCCAAGCCTTTGATGCCAAATAAAGGGGGCAAAACAGTAATGAATACGTAGGCATAGACACTGTATAGTAATACCTGGAAAATACTGTTTAGCGCAATCAGCCCTGCGGCATATTCACGGTTTCCATCTGCCAATTCATTCCACACTACGACCATTGCGATACATCGTGCCAGGCCGATGAGGATTAAGCCAATCATATATTCCGGGTATCCCTGCATAAATATGATGGCAAGTATAAACATAAGGATGGGGCCTACAATCCAGTTCAGGAACAGGGAGGTTCCCAGTACTTTGGTATTTCTGAACACCTCCCCCATTTTCTCATATCGCACTTTGGCTAATGGTGGGTACATCATCAGGATTAGACCAATGGCCAATGGTACATTAGTCGTACCGCTGGAAAAGGAGTTGATAAAGCTAGCAGAGGAGGGAAAGAAATACCCTATACCTACTCCAATGGCCATTGCAAGGAATATCCAAAGGGTGAGGTACCGATCCAGGAAACCTAATTTTTTTCGCTCGTGTACAGGTGCACAGTTGTTTGCTGACATTATTGTTTAGTTGAGCTGATCGGTTACAAATTGCTGTGCGTATTGCTTGATAGTATTTCTTACGCTGCGGAATGCTTTATTAATTTCCTCTTCGGAACCGGTGGCTTTCGCCGGATCGGTAAAGTTCTTATGGAATTTTTGTGCTTTCGAAGGAAAAAACGGGCAACGTTCTTTTGCATTGTCACATACGGTAATGACATAATCAAAGTCTATGCCCCTGTATTCAGTAATATTATTTGAGGTGTGTGCAGTAATGTCAATTCCGTCTTCTGCCATTGTTGCGATTGCTTTAGGATTTACACCGTGTGTTTCCACTCCGGCACTATAAATAATTGCTTTACCCCCGGCAAAATGCCTTAAATAACCCTCGGCGATTTGGCTACGGCAGCTATTGCCGGTACAGAGTACTAATACTTTTTTCATTTTTATATGATTTTACTTCTTCGTTTTTATAATATAGGGCCATCCATTTGCCCGATCTTTTCCCGGTAGCCAACGATGCGAAAACCGCATTTTTCATGGATAGGGATACTGCTCTTGTTTTCCGGGAAGATACCAGCCTGTAAGGTCCATATACCCTGGCCTCGCTTTCCTCCCAATCTGGGGGGCGCAAATCTCGATATAATATAAGGAGTAGATTAGCAGCAGCCTCCACCCGGAGTACAACAACTTTGGTTAGAGGTTGGCAATTCCGCCATGCTTAATTTTGTTTTTTCTTCTGGTACTCCGCATTTATCCATTGCTAAACAGGCGGTTTGTTTTGGCAATAACCGGAAGTTAATCCCATCAAAGCCGAGATCGTATTTACCGATTGTTTCTGCCTGGTATTCTACTTCTATTTCGAGATCTTCCATTCCGAGTACTTTTTCGGAAAGACCGATAATGTTTAGGAGTTTACCCGCTTTCAAGCGATGTTCATAGTCATTGGCGTCCAAGAGCTGGAAATTGGCTACTTTTTCGTGGCGAACTGTTCCACCGCAATCTATAAAGTCTTTGGTGATTACGCCTACTTCGGTCACATGAAAGTGTTCCGGTACCATTGTACCATTGGGCAGTTGAAAATTCACGCTTTCTGCACTGGAGAGATAATTTTTAATTTCTGAAAGTTTCATATGACTATGTTTTAAAATTTGAAATTCAATTGTACAATTGCAATATAACGATTAATTAGAGCAAATTTTTTTAGCAACAATTTGTTCGAACCTCATAGGAACCAAAGAAAGCGGCGAGGTTATTTTGCAGCAGCGTCCAGGCTACCGGCTCAATGCAATAACAAACTGTTACCCCCTCCACTGTTCCTTGTATAATACCTGCATTTTTTAATTCTTTTAGATGTTGGGATATTGTGGCCTGGGCCAAACCCAATTCTTCTACTAATTCACCACAGATACAGGCATTTGCACTAATAATCTGTTGCAGTATAGCAATACGGGCAGGATGTGCCAATGCTTTCATCATTGTCGCCAGCCTATTTTGCTCTTCGGTGAATATTTCTGATTTTGTTAGTCCCATATCAATTGCAATATTACGATAAACTATGGCAACCAACAAATTTTGCTATTCCATTTTTATAGAATGAAAATTTTGTTCTTTTTTGATGTAAAAAATGCCGTACCAATGATCAATATAACAAAAGTTGCTCCTGTACAGCTTTCCGTTTTCGTGGTGCGGGCCGGGATCGAACCGGCGATGATTACACCGAGTCCACACAATAACCTATCAAAATCCTAGTTGTCCGAACGAGATCTCCCAAAAGCCCATTGAATTGATTGGCCCAATATCCAGACAGCAACAGACAACTACAAACAATAGTATTTCTTCAATAAAAAACTCAAGAAGTACTATAACAAAAAAAAACTGTTACAACATTACAGTAAATAGTATGCAAAAAACTATCTTTAACTTCTTTAGTAGTTTAACTACCAATTGCTTATAGTATTAACCCAGTGGCTTTTGAAGTTTTTAGCTTATCATTTCTTGTTATAACAATTTCCTGATTTAATTAACATTTCATATGAAGAACAATTTTACTTTCAAGCATTTAAAAGGCTTCCTAACCTTATTAATGATGTTTAGCCCTGCTTTATTTTGTGTTAAGGCTTTTGCTCAAACACCACCTCCCGCCAGCCCGTTCATTATTAATGGCAGTGTCTATTACCAGGTACTGAATAACCAGCTTTATCAATATAATCAGGACGGCTCCAGAAGTTTGTTGGCAACTTACGGAAATACAACTACCCATGACTTAAATGCAATAGGCTTTAACCCAAAAGACAGCATGATCTGGGGCTATAATATGGCAACCTCAAATTTTTTCCGGATGGGAAGTGGTGGAACAGCTGAGTATTGGGAATTTACGGTTACCGGAGTATCCAATCCTGCAAATTTATTTAATGTAGGCACAATTGATACCAACGGGTATTTATATGTCTACCAGTCTAACCAGACCAGCTACTACACCATTGACCTAAACCCTGGTCATGCTGCAACCTATCTAAAAGCGATAAATCCCGGGACCGGTGCATTAAAGACGGCCGCGCCTTACGGAACAACCATTAGCGCATTAACCATCTCAGACTGGGCCGCTAACCGTACAGACGGATTTATTTACTCGGTTATCGAAGGCCATGCACCCGTTACTACAGATCGCTTTCGGGTGGTAAGGATAAATCCGGCTAATGGTACCAGTACACTGCTTACGGGTACGGTTAGTGGCAGTAACTTCCAGCAACCTAATGATGGCAGCTCATGGGGCTATGGTACTTCATTTATAGATTTCAGTGGTAATTTATACGCGTTTAACAACTTTAACGGTATATTCTATAAAGTAAATAACTTCACGACCAACGGGGCGAAAACAGTTACGGTAATAAATAATTCCGGCATTACCGGGAATCAGAAAAATGATGGCGCTTTTCCCATAATGGTTGATTATATATCAACACCACTTCCTGTATCCTTGTGCTGTTTTCAGGCAATTGCAGCCAACAATGCAAGTGCCCTGCTGAGCTGGACTACCGTTGCCGAACATAATAATAAAGGATTTGAAGTGCAACACAGCTCAAATGGCGCTGATTGGAATAATAAAGGCTTTATCCCGAGTAAGGCGGTACAGGGCAATAGCAAAAATAAGCTGGATTACACTTTTACAGATAAGCATCCAAACGCCGGTAAAAACTTATATCGTTTGCAGCAGGTAGATTTTGATGGTATGAGCAATTATAGCGAGGTGACTATTTTAGATTTCGCGACCAGTCATCCTGTTACGCTTCATCCCAATCCGGTAATAACCGCTCTTAATATTGAGGGATCATCTCCCGGCACCTATATTCAGGTAACCGATATAGCTGGTAAGATTGTAAAGGAGGTTTTGGTATCCTTAAAAACAACACAAATCGACTTTTCCGGCCTGCCATCAGGGCTTTATTTTATTAAAGCAATTGATTTAAATGGGGAAATTACCAGGCATAAAGTATTAAAACCATAAAAGCACATTCCAGATTCACTCAAATAATCGGTGTTCGATCTAAAACAAAGTCTTTCAGCGTTTTTGCTGAAAGACTTTGTCATTCTGTTAATGCAGGCCGGATCAAACCGGTGATATAATTATAATCAAGAGATCACTTCTTGATTTTTTTGGAAGTTATTCCTATATCCAACCGGATATAATCGCCCCAGACTTCATAGGTTCCCTACGCATCTTCTGATTCATTCAGATTATAAAAACGATAGCTCCCTTTCATATAGGGCATTATCTTTTTTGCACATTCAGGGTAAAATGTAGCTTGGACCAATAGGTATGATAGTCAGCTCCAGTCTCTAAGTATATTGCCGGGTAAACCAAATCGTGGCGGGCGGATTGCATTTCAACACACAAGTACTGCTTAGAAACACCTTGTTCATTTGTAATTGAGTATTTTTTCCCATAACCACCATATTGTATCCAGGCTCCTTTCCTGGTAATTGGTACTCATAGTTGTCTGGTGGGATATTTAGAGGAGTAAGGTCTGTTGAATTTTCTTGTTCAGACTTGCTAAACTTTATGTTTAATAAACGCCGCTCCAGAACTTTTTACATTGATCCTGGAAATGTTCAACCTATGTTCGACCCAAGAAAAAAGGCTTTCAGGAATAAACCTTGAAAGCCTTTACCATTCTGTGGTGTGAGCCGGGGTTGAACCGGCGAGGCTCATTATTTTAAGCGTTCATTTTTTAAACTTTTTCAAAGTTATTCCTATATCCAAACCGATATAATCGCCCCAAAGTTTATAACTTCCATATGAATCTTCTGATTCATTCAGATTATAAAAATGATAAGCACCTTTCATATAAGGCATGATTCCTTTTTGAACATTTAGGGTAAAATGCAGTTTCGACCAGCGGGTATGATAATCCACTCCGGCCCCCAGGAATATCGCCGGATAAACCAGGTTATTGTCCTCTGATAGCATTTCAACACTCAGGTATTGCTTGGAAATACCTTGTTCGTTTGTAATTGAGTACCTTTTCCCGTACTCTCCATATTGGATAAGGTCAAAATTTATCCCTGCTTTGGCATGGTAGTTAAACCTTCCTTGTTGAGCAATATTGTATAAAAATCCTATTGGTATAGAAAAAACGTTATGCCTTTCCCTAATTTGTCGAAAAGTATTATCAGAATAATACGGAACCTGCAGACCAAGCTCAATCCCTGGCAATTGATACTCATAATTGTCTAATGGGATAAAATGCATATTTAATCCAGTGAACCATTGAAGATCATGTCCTTCTCTAAAATAATATTCAAAACCAACAGTAAAACCTCTGACCGGCAATGTCTGAATTTGATACTTACCGTACTCTAATTTTGTACTCGCAGCTCTGTAAAAACTATTGTTCATATGAATACGCCACCGTTTATAGGTTACCTCTTCAAAGTACTGAGCCTTTGCATTGTTGCCAAGAATAAATAAAAGTATCACCGTAACTAAAAATCTACGATCCATAATATTTAAAATTACAAATAATATTAAGTGGAGCACATTTGGTTCCTCTTGATATTATTTGCTTAACTAATTTTCCTTATTGTAAAGTATATACTTTATTAAGCCCTGCGTAAGTAAAACTTCCAAATATAGAAGAACCTAACTCCGCTCTGTAAGAATAACCGTCATAATTATTGGTACCCCAAAAGGTAACATTTGATTCGAGTACAGCTTTCGCTTAATCCCATATTCCCGGATCAACATCAAAAGTTGTGGATTATTAAAAAAATATAGCTTTGCTGTTAGATGAAAAAAAGCATTCAGGACGGTTATTTTGCCTTAGTAGAACTATTTCTACCGGAGTTTATATTGCAGCATTTTAAATTAAAGGAAGTACGTAAAGAACGAGATGTATTACACCTTGAGTTGGAAGAGGAAAAT